>Ga0315549_1000033_pt1 | contig 141114 bp, 128 predicted proteins | sample SalMarSW160200MG_FD_203101 | JGI IMG/M metagenome (GOLD analysis project Ga0315549, IMG submission 203101) | Salt marsh sediment microbial communities from the Plum Island Ecosystem LTER, Massachusetts, United States - Salt Marsh Sediment SW1601-200 ... | reverse complement strand
CGAACCACCCATTCGGAGTATCTTTTCAATAAACCGGGGTAGGGGCAGGTCTTGTACCTACCCAAGAGGGCGACCACGAGGGTTCGCCCCTACATATTGAGATGATACGAATCCCACTTTGAATATTATTGGAGGCATCTCACTCCACAAGAGCAGTATGTCCTGGCTGCTCTGCCGTTGGCGCAAAGCGAGGAGACGTATCGGGAGCAGTTAGAAGCCCTTGCCTGTCTGTGCCTGATCGTCAAAGATGACAGCCGGTACAAGTACTTCTCGCCCTTGTTCCGCGATTTCGTGCGCCGTCAAAAGGCGGAGGACCTCCTGCAGGCTGGCCCATTTGTCCTCTCAATGACCCACCAGCGTGCGCTGCTACGAGAGGAACCCCTGCCCCTGAGCGCAAGGCAGTTCGCCCTCCTGAGCTACTTTATGGAACGTCAAGGCCAGGTAGTGAGCAATGAGGAGCTGGATCGGGAAGTGATTTCGACATTGCCAGAAGAACAACAGGAGTACGAGTACTTAGGCGATGAACGGTTGAAATCCGCCATAAAAGGGCTTCGTAAAGCGTTGGGAGACGAGGCAGACTGTATCGTCAACAAACGGGGAGTGGGGTACATGTTACAAATCTGAGCCGAGGAATAAGCGCGGGGTGTCTCTGATGAGGGGAAAAGATGCGCTAAGGAGGTGGTGTCCTTGAGCGTCAAAAGTATCAAGGATGAACTGAGCTATCAGTGGACGAAGGCTATGCGAACTGGCCGGAGACGACTTAGCGAGCTAGGAAATGCTGTCAGGATGAGACTCTACGACATCTTAGGTAAGATCCACCTCGCACTAATTACCGACGCTGGTCTGCTCATCGCAGTTTTGCTTCCCTCCCTATTTAGCCCTCAGTTCGTACCGAAGGACATCTCTCTGTTTCTGGTTTTCTTCGCTGTGTACGTGGTAGGCGATCTTATTCGTCTTCGTTTTCTACGGGGTGCAACCATCTCTTTGGGATTTCCGCTCATTTTCTTGGCCCTTTTGGCTGATTCCCCTTTCGCGGCATTGCTTATCGCTACGCTCGGTTCTTTGGTCAGCGAGGCGTTACAGAGCAGGTTTTTCTCCAAGCAGCATCTACCCTGGTTTCCAACTCTCCGTCGGGCTTTCTTTTACGCTGGTCATCACGCTGTGGCTGGCCTGGGAGCGTTGATCGCATATCAACTCATCCACGACCGCTTCGCCCCCTGGCTATTGGACATATACGACATCCATATTCAGGCCATACTGGCTTACGTCATCCTCTATTCCCTGGTCTCGATGCTCCTCATCTGGCCTCACGATCTACAGATCCGTCTTTTCCTGGCCCCTGATAAAGAGCCGTTTGTGCGTATTGATTTCTTCATGACCTTGTCGCTCCTTCCTATCCCTGCATCCGTGTTCTACCTTTACGAGCAGACGGGGAATATCCTTGTTGCGGTTGGCGTTCTCCCGCCTCTCTTCGTTCTACTCTTTTTCCTGGCCCGTAGCTTCACCAAGGTGGATGAAGAACGGGGGCGACTGGCAGTACGAGAGAAGATCAGACGGCGTCTGGGCTCCCCAGCCAATATGGCGGAGATGGCGGAGCAGATGCTGACGATTATGGGACAGTTAGTGAACTATCGCTGGGGCGCTGCATACAGCCTGAGGGACGGGAAACTAGAGTTGTATGGGTGGAAACCTCATAAAGGACACGTGATAGTCCGGGATCCAAGCGAGGCTAAGGGGGCAAGGGTGCCAGGCAGGGACACCAAAACAGATGAGAACCAGGTGACGTGGCCCCTGCAAGTCGAGCCCGACGGAGGAGTCCTGGACAAGCTGGCAAAAGAATTCCTCCACCCTCACTTCTTTTACGACGGCTTGCTGCCGGCTACCCCTTCAGATCCTTACTTGCCCCAGAAGACAGCGCTGACCGTCTTTCCCATCACAGCGGAGTCCCAAGGGGAGGAGGGAAGAGAGTCCCCCCGACTGATTGGGCTGGTCGCTCTGGCCCGTCCCAAGCGACCGTTCACCACCTGGGATTGGGAGAAGGGCCAGGCACTGAGCAGCGAGGCAGGCAATGTGCTTCTCAGCGTGCAACGCCTGGAAAGGGCGATGCGAGAACTTTACCAGAAAGTAGAAGGCTACGCCAGAGATCCGGAAAGGGTGCGCCAGGCTGTACAAGAACTAATGGCCCATCAAGTAGATGTATCTAAAATCCTTGCGGTTGTTTCCGAACGCTCTTTTCATGATAATCTGAGGGCTGTCCTAGGAGGCTTGGTCGAGGGAAAACGGGGCAACGAAATCTACCTTGCTCCGGAGGCACTGACCGAGATCTACAACCAGGTACGAGATGAGACACCAGGGATGCCGCCTATTAACCCACGCTTCCTTCAACTGCTGCGGACGGTTACCTCTTCCTTGTCGTTGGCTTTCAGCTTCCGCTATCAGTTCCCCGATGTGGCGCGCGGTCCTGCTTTCAAGGAATTCTACGAGTTTTTGTTGGTTGCTCTGGACGCCAACACCGTCTCCCGCATCGCGGCGCTGGACTCGCAGATCGTATCCACCGTCGAGACAGTCCGGAAGCGTGAAGGGGCCCGTCAGGAGACTGTGGAGGGAAGGGCGGTTGGGCGACTTGTAGCCCTTCCTCCAAAAGCAATCGAAGAGGTCGAGAAGCTACGGGACATTGTTCACCTGCTGAAAAGGTACAATGAAACAAAGGATTTCACTGCTCAAGGAGCTTCCTTGGGCCAGGCACTGGAACTACTGGTGGAGCGCGAGAGAACTGTAAAAGAAAGATTCCAGGACCCAGAGCGATTTGTCTTTCTACAGATCCTCTCCGGCTGGCGGGCGGCACTCACCAACGCCTTGGAGGACCTGGCGCGTGGCCCGGCCCGACTGAAGGTGAGCCTGCGCAGTCGCCAGGCCCTCCCGCTGGAGGAGATCACCGTGGGCCTGATGCTACGAAATGACGGGCCGGGAGTGGCTTCGAGGGTCGTGGTCCAGTTGGAGCCGTCGCAGGATTACGAAGTACTTGAGGGCAAGGTAGACCTGGGGACACTCACCGCTGGCAAGACAGTAGAGTCGGAATTCACCCTGCGATCGAAAGGGGAAGGCCCGCTGCGGCTGCAATTCCGCATCACCTACCACGACCCGGAGCGCAAGGGCAAAGCCGAGGAATTCGCCGATTTTCTCTATTTACTCGAGCCGCCGCCCTGCTTCATCGAGATTCCCAACCCCTATACCCCTGGGCCGCCTCTCAGGCTGGGTAGCCCTACCTTCGTTGGTCGGGAGGATATCTTCAATTTCATCCGCCAGAACGTCCCTACCCTGATGCAAAAGATGATCCTGGTCTTGATTGGTGAACGGCGTACTGGTAAAACATCCATCCTTCAACAGCTTCCAACCCGGCTGAACGACCCGCGCTACGTCCCGATCTATATAGACTGCCAGGGGCTGGGGATTGCCCCAGGGATAGGGAACTTTTTCTTGGGGCTGGCGGCGGCTATGACTGATGGGTTGGAAAGGGCCGGAATCTCTACCCCGCGTCTGACGCTAGCGGAGCTAGAGGAGAGTCCGCAACACGTCTTTGAGCGACATTTTATGCCTATGGTTCGAGAGCGAATTGGGGAGCGCATCCTGCTGTTGACCATAGACGAGTTTGAGGAACTGGGGGCCCGGGTCAGCAAGGATCGCTTACCCCCTGAGATCTTCCCCTATCTTCGCCACCTGATTCAGCATGGAGAACAACTGGCCTTCATCTTCGCCGGCACGCACAAAGTAGAAGAGTTGATCGGGGACTACTGGTCTGTGCTGTTTAACATCGCCGTGTATAAAAAGGTCGGGTTCCTGAATCGTGAGGAGACCATGCGCCTGATCACTGAACCGGTGCAGCCTTACGGGATGGTGTATGATGACCTGGCCATTGATGAGATCTTGCGCCTGACGGCTCGCCATCCCTACTTCACCCAGTTGCTCTGTGACATCCTGGTGAACGGATGTAATGAAACGCGTCGCAATTATGTCACTGTTCAAGATGTACGTGATGCCGTAGGAGAACTGTTGGAGACAGGGCGTGCTCATCTGGAATTTCTCTGGCAGACATCGGACCGGGAGACAAGGCTGACGTTAGCCGCCCTGGCCGAGTTGCGGGATCAGTTGGATCAGGTGACCACGGCTGCCATCGCCGACCGGCTGGGAACCTACCGGATACGGCTGGACCCCGGCCAGATCATGAAAACGATGGAGCAACTGGCCGCCCGGGATATTGCCCGTGAGATTCCAGGGAGCCCAGTGTCCTATGACTTCACGGCGCAGTTGTACGCCCACTGGTTCCGTCGTTATAAGTCGCTGAGCAAGGTTGTGGAGGAGGTGAGCAGTGAATCCGTCACAGAATGAGGCTCCAACGATTCCGGAGAACCCCTTCTTTTATCGAGGGCCCATACGGGATCGTCGTTATTTTTTTGGGCGAACACGAGAAACCCACCGGGCTTTGCAGATGTTGCGTAATGGCCAATGTATCTCCACCGTCGGCCCACGACGAATAGGTAAAACCTCACTTCTGTTTCATCTCCGCGATTCAGAAGTGCAGCAGGAACACAATCTTGGAGAGGAATATCTCTTCGTCTACATTGACTGCCAGGGCCTGGGCAATCTGGACAAAACGAGATTCTACCAATGGCTATGGGAGGAGACCAAGAGAGCGCTTGCGGAACGAGGAGAAGCAGATGGTTGGGCCGAGAGTATATCCGACTTCAACGAGTTCCGTGAAGCAGTGATGACAATCAAGGAAAAGGGGTACAAACTAGCCCTTCTCTTCGACGAGTTTGATACCACTGCCAAAAATCCAAACCTCGATCAGGATCTCTTTTCCGATCTCCGCAGCCTTGGTAGCCCTGTGTACACCGTGGTCTATGTTACTGCATCAGTGGATTCCCTTTTCGATCTGACTTACGCTGACACGAGTGTCCTGAGTTCGCCTTTCTTCAACATTTTTGATGAGATTCACCTGGGTTTCCTGAGGCCTATGGAAGCCAAGGATATGATTCTGGGATTGTTGAGGATGACGGAGCAAGAGAATCTCTTTACCGAAGAGGACCTCGCCTTCGTCTTCGAGGCTGGTGGTTATTTTCCCTTATTCTTTCAATTGGCTTGCTATCACCTCTTCGCGCGGAAAATGGAGTGTAAGGAATTAGTGGCAACAGATTATGAAATCGTGCGGAGACAGTATGCCAATGATGCGGAACCGCATTTCCGCTATATATGGGAGAACCTGGATGCGAATGAGCAGAAAGCGGTAAGACTGGTGTGCGGAGGGAAAGTCAGCCGGATCGATGATGAACAAAAGCGACGACTGGAAAGAAAGTGCATCCTGTATGACAGCGCCATCTTCTCTTCATCCTTTGCTGAATTCGTGCAACGACCTAGCTCAGCGGTCAGCCATGGGGAGCCTGAACGCACAGTTGAATCCAAACGGCCAATTAGAGAGAGCGCGTACACGGTCCGTGCCACTGCACTACTGGCTGCGCTTGGCTTGATCATTGGTTGGTTCGGCGTCAGAGTTTCCAGTCTGGTCGCTGTGTTCTTTGCGGGTGGGCTCCTGCTCATTGCACTGTGGCTTTTGGTCAGCAATTGGCCTGGGAGGACACGATGAGTCAGCATCCAACAGAAAGAACTTCAGCCCCTACTTGGCTTGCGCCGGCGATCCCCAGAACGGAGCCAGATGCACTGCTGCACGTGAAACTGATCACACCAGACAAAGAGCCAGCGCCGCTCAGTCCGTGGCTACGCCGGTTTATGGTAGCCGCGATTGTCTTGGGTTTTCTTTACTTGATTCTCTGGGGTACGTATGTCTATCCTCGCGCTTACCCGCCACCAACAAACTTTCCCTCATTGTCCATTGCCTTGATTCAGCCAGCCTACGTCGCCCCTGGCGATGAAGCGGATCTGGATGTGACAGTGACTAATTCCAGTACCGACCCGATTACCGGCACTGTGGCGGTTGTGTTTGAGGGCAGTGCAGCGGCGCACCCCGCTCCTTTGGAAGAGGCTTTCATCAGTTTTGACGGCTTGGCTGGTGGTGCGAGCTTAACGCGGCGGATAAGATTCTCCATATGCCAAGCGCCGACCTTCTTTTGCCAGGATATGATCCGTTTGTCGCTGCAAGCGGCTGTGGGCGGTCAGTGTGTTCGCTTCCCAGTTGAATCGCAAATTGCTGTCGCACCGGTGCCTTATATCAAGAAGGTCATCTCCTTTTTATCTAGCTCAGCCATCACTGCCGCGGTCGCTACCTTCCTGTGGGATGAAATAAAGAAGCGTCTCTTAGGCGCGGAGGGCAAGTAAGCTCGGCTGGCGAATCGTGCCCTTGCCGTCAGTCGGGTGCCTGGCGTAATGTGGCCTTCTTTTATGGTTTTGACTCGCCGCTGTGGGTCGATTCGCTCTACGCGCAATACGCCAAGAAGTGGGGCATCATCAAAGAGGAGGTGCGCCAGAAGTACATAAACCAGGTGCCGATGAGGCGCGGCTGCACCTACGACGACGTGTGTAACGTCGTCGTCTTCCTGGCATCGGACCAGTCCAGCTATGTGACCGGACAGGTGATCAACGTGACCGGCGGGCAGGAGATGCGCTGATAGGGGAGCGTCCCTGACGTGACCGCCTGGCAAAGATTTGCCTCAAACCGACAAGCTGGGTAGGACGCAGATGCACGCAGATTTTCGCAGATGGAGACTGGTATGCTGACCTGGGCACGGGGTCCTGGACCACGAAACACGCGAAAGGGCACGAAAAGCGCGGAAGGCTTTCGTGTCTTTCGCGTTCTTTCGCGATTTTCGTGGTCCGAACGTCCTCCGTGAGTGGCCCGGCGAGATCCTTCGCCGGGCCGCTGGCTATCTGGACAGCGTGCACAGTTGCGCAAATTTCGGCGTGGGGTATTGACAATAGCCTCTCCATGTGGTAAAATTAAATGTGCACGTTAGTGCAGATATTGGGAAAATGTGCATATTGAGCCCTGAACAATGACTGAGCGCACCGAACTCCTGGCCCAAGTCGCCAGTATGTATTACGAGGATAACCTGAATCAGGACGAGATTGCCCGCCGGATTGGCACCTCTCGCTCTACGGTCTCCCGCATGCTTCAGGAGGCCCGGGAGGCTGGGGTGGTGGAGATCATCGTTCACTATCCCTGGAAAACTGTGCCGGAGATCGAAGCTGACCTGGTCGCTCGCTTTCATCTGCGCCAGGCCAGGGTACTGCTCGGAGGTGGCCGGCCCTACGAGGAGATCCTGCGTGGATTGGGGGTACTGGCTGCCCGCTACATCGAAAGCATCATTGTAGAAGACATCTCCCCCCCGGCCCCCCCGAAGCAGAGGGAAGTCCACACTCTCGGCATCTCCTGGGGCGTGGCGGTCTACAACACGGTACGGGCGCTTCGACCCGACCATAACTTCCCGATCACAGTCGTGCAGATGGTCGGTGCGGTGGGGGGAGGGGATCCGCTGATTGATGGCCCTGAACTGGCCCGCTTGCTGGCCAGCGTCTACGGGGGAGGGTACCGCTACCTCCACGCCCCGCTGATCGTCGAGGGTGCCCGCGCGCGGGAAATTCTGCTGCAAGAGCCGCGCATCCGCGAGACGCTGTCGCTAGCCCGTCGGGCGGACGTGGCGCTGGTCGGCATTGGCGCGCCAGCACCGGAGGTAAGCAGCCTGTTGCGGGCTGGCTACCTGGACCGAGAGGCACTGGCTCAACTGCGGGCCCAGGGAGTCGTAGGAGACGTCTGTGCACGGCACTATGATGCCCAGGGCAGCGTGCTTGACATCGAACTGAACCGACGCATCGTCGGCATCGAACTGGAGGCCCTGCACGACGTCGAGCAAGTGATCGGCGTGGCGGGGGGAGAGGCCAAGGCGGAGGCCATCCTAGGGGCGTTGCGAGGCGGGCACGTGAACGTGCTGGTTACGGACGCTGCGACGGCGAGGAAAGTATTGGTAGATTGGTAGAATAGGAGGTAGACTCAACCGTGAGCAACAAGATTAACCTGAAGAAGCGCAACCTTACCAAGGAGCAGACCCTTGACATCCTGCGGCAGATGTGGGAGATCCGTATGTTCGAGGACCAGGTTTACGACCTGTTGGGGCGCGACCTTATCAAGGGAGCGTCTCACCTCTACGCGGGGGAGGAGGCGGTGGCCGTGGGGGCCATCTCCGCCTTGCGGGACGATGACCTCATCACCAGCACCCATCGCGGTCACGGCCACTGCTACGCCCGGGGCGCCTCCCTGGCGAAGGCGGAGGAGGCGCGGCAGGAGCACTATGGCAAGATGATGGCCGAGTTGTGTGGTCGTGCCACCGGCTACTGCCTGGGCCGTGGTGGCTCTATGCACATCGCTGACGTAGAGAAGGGAAACCTGGGGGCCACCGGTATCGTGGGGGGCAACATCCCGGTGGCCACTGGTGCGGGACTGGCCCAGCAACTGCTGGGCACAGACCGGGTGGTGCTCTGCTTCTTCGGCGATGGCGCGTCCAACACGGGCAACTTCCACGAGTCGCTCAACCTGGCTGCCCTCTGGGATCTGCCTGTGGTTTACATCGTGGAGAACAACCTGTACGGCATGTCCGTGCCCATCCAGAAGGCTACGGCGAAGTTGAACATCGCCGACCGGGCCTGTGCCTACGGCATCCCCGGCGAGGTGGTGGACGGCATGGATGTGCTGGTCGTCCGCCAGGCGGTGGGCCGGGCCGTCGAGCGCGCCCGCCGTGGCGACGGCCCCTCCCTCATTGAGTGCCAGACCTACCGCTGGTACGGCCACTCCCGCTCCGACCCGCGCAAGTATCGCACGAAGGAGGAGGAGGCCGCCTGGAAGGCGCGCGACCCCATCCCCACTTTCGCTGCCCGATTGGTCGAAGCAGGGATCGCTACTGAGGCGGAGATTGACGCAATAGAGGAAAAAGTCGAAAGGGAGATTGAGGAGGCGACGGAATTCGCCCTCAATTCCCCCACGCCGCCGGTGGAGGAGTTGGAACTGTACGTCTACGCGCCGTTCAAGTGGACGGAGGCGGACGTCATCCGCGAGCGGGAACTGCGGGAGCGCTGCCGGGCTTGTCCTGAGTCCCTCGTCCTTGCTCGGGATGAACTCCGTCGAAGGGCGGGTGGCCCGGGCACGCGCAAGGTCCAGTACCGGCAGGCCATTCAGGAGGCGTTGCGCGAGGAGATGCAGCGCGACCCTAACGTGTTCGTGATGGGCGAGGACGTGGGCCTGTACGGCGGGGCCTATGGCGCTACGCGAGGGCTCTTCGAGGAGTTCGGGCCGGAGCGGGTGCGCGATACGCCCATCTCTGAGGCGACCATCGGTGGGTCAGCGGTGGGCGCGGCCATGTGCGGCCTGCGGCCCGTGGCCGAGATCATGTACGTGGACTTCACCCCGCTGGCCATGGATCAGATTGCCAACCAGGGGGCCAAGAACCGCTACATGTTTGGCGGCAAGACGACCGTGCCTATGGTCATCCGCACTGAGGGCGGGGCCGGGCGCTGCATCGCCGCTCACCATTCGCAGTCGCTGGAGGCGCTGTGGGTGCACTTCCCCGGCATCTATGTCGTCATGCCCAGTACCCCTTACGACGCCAAGGGATTGCTCAAGGCGGCCATCCGCGACGACAACCCGGTCATGTTCATCGAGCACAAGATGCTCTACGGCATTGAGGGCTACGTGCCCCTTGCAGACGAAGACTACATCATTCCCTTCGGCGTCGCTGACGTGAAACGCGAGGGCTCTGACGTGACGGTGGTCACCTACTCGCGCATGGTGCACCGGGCGTTGGAGGCCGCTGGGCGACTGGCGGAGGAGGGGATCAGCGTGGAGGTGATTGACCTGCGTACGCTCAAGCCGCTGGATATGGACACGGTGGCCGATTCGGTGAGAAAAACGGGGCGCGTGGTGGGCGTCACCGAGGCCTACAGGACAGGATCGTTCATCAGCGAACTGACCATGCGTATCCAGGAGGAATTGTTCGACTGGCTGGACGCGCCGGTGGTGCGCGTGGCAGCCGCCGACGTGCCCGTCCCCATGAGTGAGCCGCTGGAAAACGCGGCTGTCCCCAGCGTGGAAGCGATCATCGCTGGTATTCGGGAAGTGTTGCGGTGATTGGAAGATGTTGAGAATTGAGAATTTAGAATTTAGAATTGAGAATTGGTGGATTGGGAGATCGGTAGACCAGAATAAAATAAAGGTGGAGTAGGCTATGGCGACTGAGGTCATCATGCCCAAACTGGGGCAGACTATGGAAGAGGGCACTATCGTCGAGTGGCTGAAGCAGGAAGGAGAGCCAGTCCAGCGCGGCGAGGTGCTGTTCACGACGGAATCGGACAAGGCCACGCTGGAAGTGGAGTCGCCAGCGAAGGGCTTCCTGCGCAGGATATTGGTTTCCTCGGGGCAGACGGTGCCAGTGCTCACCGTGGTAGCGCTGATCGCCCGCACAGCCGGCGAGGACATCTCGGCGTATGACTCCCTTCCCCCTCGCAGGGGGAAGGGCCGGGGATGGGGGTCAGCCGAAGCCACGGCACCCGAACCCGAAACAGGGAAAGAAACTCAGCCTCCCACCGGGCGCATCTTTGCCTCACCGCGGGCGCGGAAACTGGCGCGCGAGAAAGGGATAGACCTGGCGCTGGTGACCGGCACCGGCCCCAACGGGCGTATCGCGGAGCGGGACGTGGTGGCCTATCTGGAGGCGCCCGCTGGGGCCGGTCTCCCGACCGTGCCCCCGAAGGCCACCCCCGTGGCGCACCGGCTGGCGGAGCAGGCAGGGCTCGACTTGCGCACGGTGCGCGGCCGTGGGCCTGACGGGCGTATCACCAAGGCGGATGTGGAGCAGGCCCTTCGGCTACGCTCAGGGCAGGCCCTGGCCGTGACGCCAGCGGCGGCTGTGCCTTCGCCTCCGGCACCCCCCGTGCCCCCGGCACCGGCAGAAGCGGTCGAAGCCGTCGCAGAAGTGCCTATGAGCGGCGTGCGGGCCATCATCGCCCAGCGCATGCACGAGAGCCACCAGACCACTGCGCCGGTCACGCTGACCACCGAGGCCGACGCCACTGCTTTCGTCGCGTTGCGTGAGCGGCTGAAGGCGAGCCTGGCGGACGGGTTGGGCTTCAACCTCGGGTACAACGACCTGCTAATCAAGTTGGTCGCCCGTGCACTGCGGGAATTCCCCTACATGAACGCCCGGCTGGAGTATGATTCCCTTCCCCCTCATAGGGAGAAGGGCCAGGGATGGGGGGCAGGGGTCATCCGCCACCTGCGCGGGGTGCACGTCGCCCTGGCCGTGGACACGGAGCGCGGCCTGCTGGTGCCGGTCATCCGCGATGCCGACCGCAAGGGGCTGGCCGAGATCGCCCGTGAACTGCGGGCGCTGGTGGAGCGGGCGCAGTCAGGCCAAGCACTGCCTGACGAACTGAGCGGCAGCACCTTCACCATCACCAACCTCGGTGTGTACGAGATTGATGCCTTCACTCCCATCATCAATCTGCCAGAGACGGCAATCCTGGGGGTGGGGCGCATCAAGGCCCGACCGGCGGTGGTGGATGGAGAGATATGTGTCCGGCAGGTAATGTGGCTTAGCCTGACCTTCGATCATCGGCTGGTGGATGGTGCGCCAGCGGCTCGCTTCCTGCGGCGCATCAAGCAACTGGTTGAGGAGCCGTACCTGCTGCTTGTTTAGACTGGACATAGGCTGTCTATTGATCTGGCGGCGCAGGGTCTGCCTTTCTTCGCTGGCCGGGCAACGCTTCGCCAAACCGTCACGCTCCTCCCGCCCGAGGGATGCGTCATGCTGGAGATGCGCAACCTGCGTGCTGCCGTCGCTCACGTGCGTGTTAACGGGCAGTACATGGGCGCTGTTGCCTGGTCGCCGCATCGGGTGGACGTCACCGCCGGGCTGCGTCCTGGTGAGAATGTGATCGAGATCGAGTTGGTAGGCACGTCGAGTCGGTTGCATAAGCAAGCGATTCGCGGTATAATGCATATTCGGCAGGATCCCAAAGGAGGTTGGTAAGGTATGCCGTTGTACGAGTACCAGTGTGAGGCTTGTGGTGTACGATTCGAACGCAGGCAGCACGTGAATGACGAACCGGTGAGAGTCTGCCCTGAGTGTGGGGGCAAGGTGCACCGCCTGATCCAGCCCGTGGGTATTATCTTCAAAGGCTCAGGTTTCTACGTCACCGACAACCGGGCTAAGTCATCCACATCGAAACCGGGGAGTACCAGGAAGCAGTCGAAAAAGTCCGAAGAGAGCGAGCCCACTGACAAGAGTAGCGTAGAGAGCAAATAGTTGACTTCGCGTGCAGGCAAGCGGGCGTGGCTACTGTAGCCACGCCCACATCTATGTAGAGGGTAGAGGCTCTTTTTTCGTGTTGTGCTCACTACAATTGGAAACTCCCGCTGGCGCGGATGACCTTCTGGCTGTAGTCGGTCACGTAGGTGAGTAGTTTACCCTTCAGTTTGCGCCATTCGTCTGAAGCGAGGGCACGCTGTAGGCTTTCCATATCTTCTACAATGCCGCCCGTGAGGATCTGCGGACGGTCACCGTACTGGGTGTACCAGGCGTCGGTGGGTCGAACCCCAAGTTTAATCAGCCCTGGCCCAAATTCTCGTATGGTGAATTCGAAGTACTCATCTTCGCGGCCTGGCTGGATATTCCAGGACATCAGAAGTTTGAACATTCATGCTCCTTGACAGTCCTCGCGCGTACAATGGGACATCCGCCGACATTTATGGACATCCCAGTGTGCTCATCATCTGCTCGCCTTGAGCCCGCCAGGCTGGCGGCGGATTCAGGGTCAGGAAATGGCTATATGCCTCGCAGGCGCTCGCCGTATCACCGTTCTGGGCGTATGCCTCTCCGAGCGCGTAGTATGCCTGTGACGAATCCGGTGCCTGCGTGATAGCCCGTTGCAGCACTTCGATGGCAGTTGTGTAGTTTGCCTGCTGAATGTAGATGTTCCCCATGCCGATGAGTGCCTCAGGCATATTCTCTTCCAACTCCAGCGCGGTCTTGAACTCGGCGGTCGCCTGCTCCAGAAGTTGCGGATCAGGTGAGACCATAGTGTCGGTTCTCGGGAGCGCAAGGACGAGGTAAGTCGCGCCGAGTTGGTAATGGGTGTCGGGATCATCAGGCTCCAACTCCAAGGCGGCCTTGAACTCAGCGACAGCAGCATCAGGGTCTTGCAACTGGAAGTAAGTCACACCCAGGTTGTGGTGCGCGGCTGCGTTGTCGGGGTCGAGCGCCAGCACCGTGCGAAACTCATTCTTTGCCCTCGGCAGATCGTCAGTCCTGTTGTAAGCCTGCCCCAACAAGAAATGGGCCTCGCTGCTGCCTGGATTCGCCTCGACCGCGGCCTCCAGGTCAGCGATGGCTTCGGGGTACTCGCCCGCATCCAGATGGGCGCGCCCTGATTCCAGCAAGTCATCCACGTCTGTAGTCTCTCCCTGGCAAGCGATCAATACCAGCACGAGAAGTGCAGCGACAAGTATAAGGGGTTTCCGCATCTTATCCTCCATTTCGTTGCCTGGGTTTCAGGACGACGACCTGGGTTTCTTCTGACAGGCTGGTCCGGCTGACACTGAGCGCCTCCTGGCTGTCCACCTTCTCCAAGCCCATCTCTTTCAGAAAGCGCCCCAGAGTGCCAAGGCTGATCTTGAGCCCTCGGACCTTGTAGTACATAGGGATGACCAGACTTGGCTCGAAGAGGCTGATGACCTCGGAGGCGCGGGCGGGGCTGAGGCTTCCGCCGCCTCCCACGGGCACCAGCAGAATATTCGCGGTGCCCAGGTTCTCCACCTGGGATTGAGTGGGCACATGTCCCAGTCGCCCCAGGTGGCACACAGTCAGACCGCCGAAGTCAAAGGTGAAGACAGTGTTCGGGCCACGCAATACTCCCTGCTTGCCATCGGCGAAGGCAGCGATGCCGGTGATAAACACGCTGCCGATTTCGTACTCGCCTGGGCCGTCGAGGAGTTTGAACGGTCCCCGCACGCCGGATGTGTAGCGACAGTGGGGATCATTGTGGCTTACAGTGACGACATCAGCACGGGGACGAGGGAAGGTAAGGCCGACGTCAGGTGGATAAGGATCGGTCACGATGGTTGCCATACCCCGCTCGCTCAGCCGGAAGCAAGTCTGTCCATACCAGGTAATTTCCATACGTCATGCCTCTCTGCAGTGAGAGTGATGATCAATCCGTTCGGCACAGCACAATGCTCAGCACAGTGGTCAAAGTTACCAGGAAGCCCACCGCTTGTGGCAGGGGCCTCCTTTGATGGCAGTTAGCCCAGGCCCTCTACGCAGTGGGGAGGGCGATGACAGTCGGCCTGTGACGGCCTGCGGATTATACTGTGAAACTGGATTCAGGGCAACAGCCAGCCAGTGCTTCTACCTCTCCCGCCACTGTTGGGTAAGGGCCACCTGTGCAGCGTAGGCTTCCACCTGGCGCTTGATCCCTGCCTCGTCCCAGCCCAGGCGTGAAGCCATCAGTTCGGCCACGGTGCGGGCCTGCTCTAACCCCCCGTCCCGCGTCTCGTAAATCACGTGGGTGCGGCGAATGAGCACGTCGCACAGCGTCAGCGCCATCTCGTGCTGTACGGCGTAGAGGGGTTCCGCCATCAGGTAAGGTAGTTCCGGCACGATGCGCTCCCCCAGGCTGGGGTTTTCCTCTGCGTAGGCCAGCACCCACGTGGCATCGGAGCCGTAGGCCTCTACCAGATGCTTGCCCGCCGCCTCGTCCGCGCCGCTCGCTCGCATACGCTCGATCTGTGCGCCCTCCAGTGGCTCTTTGGTGCGACACCCGGATCGGGCGTGGACGCCAAATTCCTCCGCCAGTCTCTTCTGAACGCGGTCGGTGAGTTGCTCGCCCATCAGCCGGTGTGTGGTCAGTTTGCCGCCGGCGATGGTGATGAGGCCGGATTGGTTCTCCACAATTACGTGTTCACGGGAGAGCGCGGACGGGCTTCCTGAGGCGGATACGAGCGGGCGCAGACCAGCAAAGGTGCTGATGATGTCGTCGTGCTTAATCTGCGCGCCGGGGAAAGTGTGCTGCATCGCCTCCAGCAGATACTCAACGTCGTCGAGGGTGGCAGCAGGGCTATCCAGGTCACTGTGGTAGTCGGTGTCGGTGGTGCCGATGAGGGTGAAGTCACCCCACGGGATGAGAAAGATGTGTCGGCCGTCGCGAGGAACGCTAAATATAACAGCGTGCTGGCTGTGCAGCCGCACACGGGGGACCAACAAGTGAATGCCTTTGGTTGGACGGATCATCGGGTGCTTGCGGCGTTCGTCCAGTTCAAGGACCTCGTCTGTCCAGACCCCGGTGGCGTTGACGACGACTTTAGCCCGAACCTCGACTTCTCGCCCGTTGGTTTCATCCAAGACGTGAGCGCCGACGACGCGTCCCCCCATTTTCATCAGTCCAACCACGCGGGCGTAGTTGGTCATCACCGCGCCGTGGAGGTGGGCGGCTTTGGCAGTGATCAGCGTCAGGCGGGCGTCGTTCACCTGGGCGTCGTAGTAGCGGCCCGCGCTGAGCAGACCCCGCCCGGCGACCAGCGGCTCGCGTCGCTGCACCTCCGCTGGGCCCAGCCAGCGGTGGTTTTGCACGTTACGAAAGAGGCTCAGTGCGTCGTATAGTACCATCCCGGCGCGGAGCTTCCACGGGGCTGGTCTCTGGCCCCGATAGAGTGGGTAGAGGAAGGGCAACGGACGCGCCAGTCGAGGAGCAATCTTGCGCATTACGCGCCGCTCACTGCAGGCGTCGAACACTAACTTGAATTCACCGTATTCCAGGTAGCGGACGCCGCCGTGGATGAGTCGCGTGGAGCGACTGCTGGTGCCGCTGCCAAAATCGCCCTTTTCAACCAGGGCGGTGTGAAAGCCGCGTAGACTAGCATCGCGGGCCACCGCCGTGCCGGTGATGCCACCGCCGATGATCAACAGGTCAAATTCCTCCTGGGCCAGGCGATCTATGTTCTCCTGTCGGATGGTGGTAGAGAAGGGGCGGTTCGGGGAAGTTTCAGCCATGCTCGTTGCCTCCCTTTCCTCCTTAAGAGAGTAGCAGGACGCCGGGATTCATGGTGCCAGCGGGATCAAAAGTCTGCTTGAGTGCCTGCAGCACTTTCACACCCAGCAGGCCGACCTCTTCCTCAAGCCAAGGAGCGTGGTCGTGGCCTATGCCGTGGTGGTGGGTCAGCGTGCCGCCAGCGGCCAGGATGGTATCAGTGGTGGACTGCTTGACCGCCTGCCACTGAGCCTGTCTCGCCAGCGGGTCGGGATCAGGCACCTGCCGGCCCAGGAAGGTCGAATAGAGCGAAGCGCCGTGCTCGTAGGCGTGAGAGATGTGGGTCATCACGTAGCCTGGGCCGCCGCCGGTGGCGGCGATGGCCCCCTTCATTGCGCGGACCATAGCCTCGTAGAGGGGCGTCAAGTTTGACCAGGTAGTGGCCGTCTCCAGTGTGTCCACCATCACGGAGTGACCGAGAAGCGTATCGCGCAGGTAGGGCTGGGCGTAGCGGTCGCGCATCCACGATCGCCCCACCGCTCGCCCCAGCGAAAGGCCCTGATGGTCACCACATATTTTCAGCGCCGGGTCCCACTGCTGAGCAGTCCATTTGGCATTCCCGTCGAAGCCCAACAGCATCAAGGTGCTGCCCGTGATAAGATCGTACCCTTGCAGCCTTATGTACCGCTCGGTCACGCTGTCGGCTATCCGGCGCACGCCGTGGTGCTCGTGGCTCATCACAGCAGAGGCGGCCGTTTCAGGCGCGTCGGACAGGCGTATAATGGACGGGTGTAGAGCCTGGCTCTGCATCAGGTCACGGAAAGCGGCGACGCCGTCCTCCAGGCTATGGAAAAGGATGCCCCGGTAATCCTGCACCTCTGGCAGGGGATGGATGCGCATCGTGGCCTCGGTGATGACGCCGTAGGTGCCCTCGGAGCCGATGAGCAGTTCCAAAAGACTGGGGCCGGCAGCAGTAGCGGGTGTGTCCTTCGTCTCAACGATACCGACGGGGGTGACGATCCGCACGGCCTGGGTTAGGGCCTCGATTTTACCGTAGCCGATGGAATTCTGGCCGGCCGAGCGGGTGGCGATCCAGCCGCCGAGGGTGGAGAACTCAAAGGATTGGGGGAAGTGGCCCAGCATGAAGCCATGGGCGTTCAGTTGGGCCTCCACTTCCGGGCCGGTCGCGCCAGCCTGGATGCGGGCTGTGCGGGAGATTGGGTCCATCGAGAGCACACGGTCCAGCCGGGCCAGGTCGAGGGTGATCGTGAGGCGGTCGGTGGGGTCCGGCTCAACGCCACCCAGGACGGAACTGCCGCCGCCGAAGGGGATGACCGCGACGTCACGGTCGGCGGCCCACGCCAGCAGGGACACGATCTGTCCCTGGTCGGCGGGGTAGACGACGGCGTCGGGAGGATTGGGGATGTGACCGGCGCGGGCGCGGATCAAATCTCGATAGGACTTGCCGTAGGCGTGCTCGACACGTGCCTGTGTGTCGGTGCGTACTGTCTCCTCGCCCAGCAGTCTGCGCAGAGATGAGAGCATCGGGTCGTCCAGGCGTGGCGGCCGCAGTGAAATCTCCTCCAGGGAGACAGGCGGCATCTCGTGCTCAATCGCCTCATCGGGCAGTTCGAGCCGCTCGCGGAGCATGGGCCAGAAGGCAGGGCGGCCTTCCAACGAATAGTCCTGGTCAAGCGTGCCCCATCCCCACCAGCGCAGGTTTGGTGTGTCCATCACATATCCTCCTTGAAGGCATTGTCTGTTTGCCGGGATTGACAATCGGCAGACTTCTCTTCCCAGACGTGGGCCTGCTCTGTTCTTCCTCTCCCCCTACCATTTTATCGCCGCGCAAAAAGCGCGTCAATAGGAACTGTATCCTACCAGGCTTTTCAGAAGCCGCCTGTCGCTTTTATCTTCAGTTCTTGTGTGTTGTCCATTCTGAGCCCTCTCTTTCCTCGCTGGCCCAATTCCTGAGCTACCAACTCACCAGTTTGTCAACATAGTATAGCACAACAGCAACAGGGAGGCAACGCGCGCGTGGTATTAAAGAACTAATCGCATCGCGTGTCACAGATGGGTACCGGGCACTCTCGCCAGACGCGGCCGGCTTGACATAGATGGGGTTCCATGCTATACAGAGAACCTGAGCCGAACGTAGGTAACAGCAGCGTGGAGGACAACGTGGTTTCTGAGCATCCCGTCATCGGCATTGATCTGGGCGGCACCAAGATCAGCACCGCTCTGGTAGACAGTGCTGAACAGATCATCGCCCACGACTACCGGGAGACCCACGCAACAGAGGGGCCGCCGGTGGTCATCGGGCGCATGCTGGACGGTGTTCGCGGGGTGATGGCACAGGCGGGGGTGAGGCCATCGCAGGTGGCAGCGGTGGGCATCGGTGCGCCTGGCCCCCTTGACATTGAGGCCGGCGTGGTGGTGGCCCCGCCTAACCTGCCCGGTTGGGATCACGTGCCTCTCAAGCGACTCATCGAGGATGGTCTGAAAATCACGACTTTTCTGGAGAACGACGCCAACGCGGCGGCGCTGGGCGAGCATCGCTTCGGTGCTGGGCGAGGGACAGAGCACATGATCTATGTCACAGTCAGCACCGGCATCGGTGGCGGGCTGATCCTCGACGGGAGATTGTATCACGGTGCCGGCGGGATGGCAGGCGAGATCGGCCACATCACTGTCGTGCCGTGCGGACCGCTTTGCGGTTGTGGTAATAGGGGCTGTCTGGAGGCCCTGGCCTCCGGCACAGCCATCGCGCGCCAGGCACGCGAGCGTGTGGCCCGTGGCATGCCAACGCTGATAGCCGACCTGGCAGAAGGCAACCCGGAACGCATCACGGCCAAATTGGTCGCTGAGGCCGCCAGCCAGGGAGATGTGGAAGCGCAGGACATCCTGGCCGAGGCGATGGATTACCTGGGCATAGGGATGGCCAACCTGGTTAACCTGTTTAACCCGCAACTCATCGTCATCGGCGGTGGATTGACGAATATCGGGGGAGCGCTCTTCGGGCCGGTGCGGCGTGCCATTGACCGGCATGCCTTTCGCGCGCAGGCGCAGGCGGTGCGGGTCGTGCGGGCCAAGTTGGGTGACAACGTGGGTGTGCTGGGGGCGGCGGCGGTGGCACTGGCGCGGATCGGCTGACCAGTAACCAGAGCAAGCGACCTCCAGGCTAGCAGTTGGCTGTCAGCGATCCACCTTTGGGATTTGTCATTTGGTCATTTGCCATTGGTCATTGACATAGGAGGTGCATGATGTCCGAGTTGCCTGTCCGTCGGCCAGCCGTCGCCGGTCAATTCTACCCCAGCGGTCCCGACGTAGTGCGGCGGATGATCCAGGAGTACGTAGACGAGGCAACATTGCCTGAAGATTTGGGAATTGTCCGCGCTGTCATCGTCCCCCACGCTGGCTATATCTACTCTGGCCCCACCGCCGGATATGCATTTGGGGCACTGAAAACGAAGGCACTGGCAGCGCCGCCCCAGAAGGAATGGGCCGTTTTCCTGCTCGGTCCGGCTCACCGCGTCTACTTCCGTGGCGTGGCGTTGGGGGAGTATTCCGCCTTCCGTACCCCACTGGGCGATGTCCCTATCGCCGTTGACCGAGTCGCAGAGATGTTGGCGCACTCGCCGCTCTACACCCGCGCCCCCGAGGCCCATGTGTCTGAGCACTGCCTTGAGGTCGAAGTGCCCTTCCTTCAGATGATGCTGCCGGATTTCCGGCTGGTGCCCATGCTGTTCGGCGACGCAGACCCACGGGAGGTATCTGTGGAACTGGCCGGTCACATCGGCGAGGATGACCTGATCGTCGTCTCCAGCGATCTAAGCCACTTCTACCCGTATGACAAGGCCCAGCAACTGGATCACGCCCTGCTGGAGGCACTGCTGGCCGGCGATGAGATAGGGGTACTGCAAGGTGAGGCCTGTGGTCGTGCCCCTATCGTGACGCTGATGGGCATTGCCCGCCGCAAGGGTTGGAAACCCCACCTGCTGGACTACCGCAACTCCGGCGACACGGCGGGCGACAAGTGGCAAGTCGTGGGCTATGCAGCGGTCGCGTATACTGATTGATGGTAGAAAGGGATACCTACAATGCTCCTCACATCTCAGGAACGACATACGCTACTGGCGCTAGCGCGGGAGGCGATCACGCGCGCGGCTCACCGCCAGGAGCCGCCCCCGGTGAACCTGAACGCGGTGTCGGAGAACTTACGGCGCGACGGGGCCAGTTTCGTCACGCTGACCAAGCGCGGGAACTTGCGGGGCTGCATCGGCTCGCTGGAACCGCGCCGCCCACTGGTGCTGGATGTGCGCGAGAACGCAGTCGCTGCGGCTTTCCAGGATCCCCGCTTCCCCCCTGTGCGCCCGGAGGAGTTAGGCGACCTGCAGGTCGAAATCTCTGTATTGAGCCTCCCTCGACTGCTGTCCTGTGACGACCCCGACGACCTCATCGCCAAGTTGCGCCCGGGCGTGGACGGCGTGGTCATTGAGCGCGGCTGGAATCGGGCCACTTTCCTCCCCCAGGTATGGGAAAAATTACCGGACCCCCACCAATTCCTGCAGCACCTGTGTCTCAAAGCCTATCTTCCTGCCGACGCCTACCGTCATCCTGGTCTCGATGTGTACACTTACCAGGTGGAGAAGTTCGAGGAAGAGTAGCCAGTCATAGGTCTTATAGATCCCCCAGCGCTGAGCGTCCGAGGAGTGCAGCGATGCGAGGAGGGTTTCTCTTTCGCCGTGATTGCGGTATAATGGGAAGTGAGGTTGATGACTATGCCACCCATTTTCCCGTTTACTGCTATCGTCGGACAGGAGCGCATGAAGCGCGCTCTGGTACTCAATGCTATTCATTCCCAAATCGGCGGCGTGCTTATCCGGGGCGAGCGCGGCACGGCGAAATCTACCGCTGCCCGGGCGCTGGCCGCGCTGCTGCCCGAAATCGAAGTGGTCGCCGACTGCCCCTTCGGCTGCGACCCCGATCGGCCAGTGACGTGGTGCACTGAGTGCCGGGAGCGAGATGAGGCAGGGGAGGAACTGCCGCGGGCCCGCCGGCGTACTCGCTTCGTGGATCTCCCCGTCAGCGCGACAGAGGACCGTGTCGTGGGCACGCTGGATATTGAGCGTGCCATCCAAAAGGGAGAGCGGCGCTTCGAGCCAGGCGTTCTCGCCGCAGCCAACCGGGGCGTCCTGTACGTGGACGAGGTCAACCTGTTGGATGACCACGTCGTGGACCTGCTGCTCGACGCAGCGGCGATGGGGATAAACGTCGTGGAGAGGGAGAGCATCTCCTTCAGCCACCCCGCTCACTTCATCCTCATCGGCACGATGAACCCGGAGGAGGGGGACCTGCGCCCCCAACTTCTCGACCGCTTTGCCCTCTGCGTGGACATCCAGGGCATCCGGGACCCTGCTGCCCGGGTGGCGATTATGGAGCGGAATCTGGCCTACGAGACCGATCCCGAGGGATTCTACGCGGAATGGGCTTCCAGGGAGCAGGCGCTTTCGGAGGAAATCGCCCGTGCCCGCCGCCTCCTGCCCGAGGTCAAATACACTCAGTCGGATCTGGCGACCATCGCGGCGATGATGAGCGAGTTGAGGGTAGACGGCCACCGCGCCGATTTGGTAGTGCTCAAGACCGCCCGCGCCCACGCTGCCTTTGGGGGACATACTCGTCTGAGCGACCGTGACATCCTGTTGGCCGCCGAATTGGCGTTGCCCCATCGGTTGAAGCGACGCCCCCTACAAGAGGCGGAGGTCACGCTGGGAGACCTTTCGGAGCGACTGGCCGAGGCCCGCGCCCAAAGCCAGGTCGAGGCTGATGTCGAGGAAGAGAGCGACGCGGCCGCCGAAATAGCCGGTAAAAAAAAAGCCGTATCTGGGGAGACTCGCGACGAGGAGCCTCCCCACGAGCGATCTGAGGTAGCGCGGGAGCCAGTGCTGCAGACTGTTCCCCAGTGGCCGTCGGAAGGTCGCTGGTGGGAGGGCGGCGAAGAGGTCGCCGTCGGTGAAGACTTCGCGCCGCGTCGGCTGGACACGCCCCTCGACCGGCTGACCCGCTCCAGCGGCGGCCGCCGCAGCCGGACTCACACCGACCGCAAGCGCGGCCGCTACATCCAGGCTCGTCCCTCCCCTGGCGATCCCAGCGACCTGGCCTTCGATGCCACGCTTCGCGCTGCTGCCTCTCATCAGAGAGAGCGACGGCACGAGGGTGGCCCGGCACTGGCGTTGCACCCGGGCGACTACCAGCGCAAGGTGCGTGTGCGTCGTGCCGCTAACCTGGTGCTCTTCGTCGTGGACGCATCTTGGTCTATGGCGGTGGCCGAGCGCATGCAGGCGACGAAGGGGGCCGTGATGTCGCTGCTGACGGATGCCTACCAGCGGCGTGACCGGGTGGGGCTGGTCGTCTTTCAGAAGAACGGTGCCCGCGTTGTTCTCCCGCCCACTAACAGTGTCGAACTGGCACGGCGGGCGCTGGCCGACATCCCCGTTGGTGGCAAGACTCCCCTTTCGGCCGGGCTGCAGACCGCTTGCGAGGTCATTACCCGCGAGTTGCGGCAGCACCCCGATCTGATACCGCTGATGGTGCTGCTCACCGATGGCGCAGGCAACGTCTCGATGACGAACCTGCCGCCGCAGGAGGAAGCCTACCGCATCGCGGAGGTGTTCCCGCAGACCCACATCCGCTCGGTGGTGATCAATATGGAGCACGAAGCCTTCGACCAGGGGCTGGCGCAGGCGCTGGCCGAGCACCTGGAGGCTCCCTGCTATACGCTGGATGAGTTGAAGGCTGAGGTGCTGCTGCGGATGGTGCAGGGAGAACTGGCGGAGCAAATCTCCTGACCCACGGGCCAGAAGAAACAAACCGTGCACATTGGCACAGCGCCAGGTGTGCACGGTTCTCTTTGCGTGCGCTTGTGCAGCGCTCTCTCCCAGTCTTACATTAGTAGGGTGACGTGGGTGGCCTGCAAGCCTTTAGGGCCTTGCTCGACGTTGAATTCGACTCGCTGACCCTCGTCGAGCGTCCGGAAACCCTCGCCCTCGATGGCGGAGTAGTGGACGAACACATCCCCGCCCTCGTCACGCGAGATGAATCCGTATCCCTTGGCGTTGCTGAACCATTTGACAGTTCCTGTTTCTTTCTCGTTCACCTTTCTTATACTCCTTACTTGTGATGTTCTGTAGGCCGGAGCGGGTCATAGGAGGCGGATACATAAACCACCCGGGTTTCGTAAGCCCGGGCGGGGTGAATATCACTACCTGAACTTACCGCGTCCTACGACGCCACTATATCACACTTGTGCCTAAACGTCAAATTGCACGTCGGCGAGCAAGCCGGGGTTTGGCGACGAGCGCGTCGTCGTGTATAATCATCACCGATGCGCGTTTCCGTTGTCGCCACGGTGCTGAACGAGGCCAGCAGCCTGTCTGGGCTGCTGGACAGCCTGGCTGCTCAGACCCGCCTCCCAGACGAGGTGGTCATCTGCGACGGCGGCTCGACCGACGGTACGCTACTGCTGCTGGAGGCTGAGAACCGCCTGTCGTTGTGTGTCCTCCGGCTGCCGGGAGGCAACATCTCGCAGGGGCGCAACGCGGCGATTGAGGCCGCTACGGGCGAAGCCATCGCCGTGACCGACGCGGGCGTGCGGTTAAGTCCGCAGTGGCTGGAGAAGATCGCTGCGCCGTTTGAAGATGCGGAGACACACATCGTCGCCGGTTTCTTCCGCCCCGACCCGCAGACTATCTTCGAGACGGCGATGGGCGCGACAGTGCTCCCGGAGTTGCGGAAGATCAACCCGACGCGCTTTCTCCCCTCCAGCCGCTCGGTCGCCTTTCGCAAGGGTGCCTGGGCAGCAGTGGGAGGCTATCCTGAGTGGCTCGACTACTGTGAGGATCTGGTCTTTGACTTCCGGCTGCGCAAGCGTTTTGGGCCGTTCGCCTTTGTGCCTGAGGCGCTGGTTCACTTCCGCCCGCGCTCCAGCCTGCGCGTCTTCTTCGCGCAGTATTACCGGTACGCGCAAGGTGATGGTAAGGCGGACCTGTGGCGCAGGCGGCACGCTATCCGCTACTTGACCTACCTGGTCGCCATGCCACTCATCGCCGTCGTCGGCGCAGTGGTCAGCCCATGGTGGTGGGCGCTCTACCTGATCGGTATACCGGGGATGTTCTGGGTGCCCTGGCGGCGGCTGGCGCGGATGTGGGGGGGGCTGAGTCTCGCTCAGAAGTTGCGGGCGGCGCTGTGGGTGCCGGTCATCCGTGTCACGGGCGACCTCGCCAAGATGATCGGCTATCCGGTTGGGATGTGGTGGCGCTGGCGGCACCGGGCGCAGGTGTCGGATTGGCGCGAGCAGTGAGGGGGACAAGCGATGGGGCAATACGTCATCTCACCTGAGAAGAAAGTGCACATGCTGGCGCTTCTGGCAATGGCCTGGGATGGGCAGTGGTTTCTCAAGGTGTACGACGAGTACGGATGGGAAGCAGCGGCTCGGCTGAACGCGCGGGTGCGGGCTGCCTTTGGGCGCATTGAGATGCGGAGGATGCTACGCGCGCTGGGCAAGCGGGCCGCCGATGGTTTGGAGGATGCTGCCCGGATTATCCTCGTTTACTTTCGGGAGGTGCTGGCGGCTGGCTTCGACGCCGAGGTCACCGTCGAGGGGGATCGAGCCGAGGTCACCGTCACGCGCTGCGCGGCACTCGTAGGCTCGAAGCGGGCGGGGCTGGAGCGGCATGACCAGTCCTGCGTCGCGTGCCAGGGGCTGTGGCAGGCCTACTGCGAGGTGCTGCTGCCGGACACCCCAGTCGAGGTTGAGGTGAAGGAGCAGATGGGATACGGTGCACCGAGGTGCCACATCGTGATCTGTGGTGGGAGAACCCTCGACGAGAAAGAGCGCGCTGCGCTGGATAAACTGAGGGCGCAGGTGTAAGGCTACGATGTGGAGGAACTGGCGCAGGCGGTGAAGCATACGGTCACGGCCAATGCCCGAGAGGGCCAGAAACTGGAGTGACCGGAACTGAAGCGGGGGCGAGGCAAGCAGTGCTCATCGGGGGAGTGACCTGCCGCGAGAGTGCAGTTCTATATCAATGAGGATCGCCAACGCAGCCAGCACTAACGGGGCCTGGCGCAGCGGTGCGGCGTCGGTCTTGATGATGTAATCGGGGCCGGCCGTCGGACGCTGAATCTGCCCCACCTTTACCCCCTTGGGCTCATGCCTTTCCTCATCTACTTCCTCCTCTCCACGCGGGCGGAAGATTTCGTAGAAACGCTCCCCGTAGCGGCTGCCCCGAGCGACATAGCAGTATTTCCCCAGTTGCACCTCGTAGCGCGGCAGGCGCAACAACAGAATGTCCACCAATCTCCACCGCTCTCGAATCACAGCGTGAGGCTCCTTCGCCTCCTCGCTGGCGAAGATCTCGTAGCGCTTCCCGCGCTGCCACGGGGCGACGTCCGGGGGCTGGAGACGACTGCACGGGTTGTGATCGGGGTCGAAGAACTCGACCAGGCGCGTTGGAGATGGGAGCAGCATGCCCGTCGGCTCGGCTATGTAGCACAGGTGTCCGGCCTCGTCCGAGATGTGGTAGCGGTAGGCCTGCCCCTCGGCATAGGTCTGTTTGTGAATCGCGTAACTCATTGCCTCTCTCCCTGAGGGTTGAGTAGCGCGTGGGCTGCGCTGGGGAAGACCTCGCGTGCCTTGCCTCCTGGTGGCTGGGGCCCTACGACACCTTGCTCCTCGAGGATGTCCATTATCCGCGCGGCCCGCGTGTAGCCGATGCGCAGTTTGCGCTGGAGGAGCGAGATGGAGGCTCGCTGCTCCCGTAACACCAGATCAATCACGTCGGGCAGTAACTCGTCCTCAAACTCCGCCACTTGCTCCCGCTGGCGTATCTCCTCCCACAGTGGTTGTTGCACTGGCTTCCCGGCCTGTACAGCCTCTGGTCTCGCTTGCTCCTTCCAATACTGCACCAGCCGGCGCAGCTCTTCATCGGAGACGAAAGCACCCTGCAGGCGCAAGGGAGTGGGAGCGTCAGGAGGGAGGAACAGCATATCGCCTTGCCCCAGCAGTTGTTCAGCGCCAGGCATATCGAGGATGACCCGCGAATCCACGGACGAGGCGACGTTGAAGGCGATGCGCGCCGGGAAGTTGGCCTTGATGAGTCCCGTGACCACGTCCACGCTGGGGCGCTGGGTGGCGATCACCAGGTGGATGCCAGTCGCCCGCGCCATCTGCGCGATGCGGCAGAGGGAACGCTCTGTTTCCCCCGGGGCCATCATCATCAGGTCCGCCAGCTCGTCCACGATGACCACGATGTAAGGCAGCCGTTTTTCACCCAGGCGCGGAGCGATGCGCTCGTTGTAGTCGCGGATGTGGGTGGCGCGTACGTTGGAGAAGCGACGGTAGCGGCCGTCCATCTCGCGCAGCACCCACTGGAGCACGCCCGTCACCCGCTCCATCTCCACCACGACTTTTGACCGGAGATGTGGAATGCCGTTGTACCCCATCAATTCCACCCGCTTGGGGTCCACCATCAGGAACTTCAAATCGTCGGGGGTGTTCTGCAAGAGCAGCGCGGCGATGATGGCGTTGATGCAGACCGACTTACCCGAACCGGTTGTGCCGGCGATGAGCAGGTGTGGCATTGCGGTCAGATCGGCAACGGCCGGATGACCGGAGACGTCCTGTCCCAGGCACAGCCGCAACGGGGAATCAACCTCTGCAAATGTCTTTGACTCCATCACGTCCCGCAGCGCGACCAGCGAAACTTCCGGGTTGGGCACCTCAATGCCGACCAGCCCTTTGCCGGGGACTGGCGCTTCGACGCGCAGTGTCTTGGCCTCCAGCGCCAGCGCCAGGTCGTTGACCAGCGCGGTGATGCGGCTGATCTTGACTTTGGTCTCTTTGCCGTTACTGCTGGTAACCACGAGCGGTTCGACGCCGAACTGGGTCACGACTGGCCCGCGGTTGATCTCCCTGACCATGACCGGCGCGTCCAGGCTCCTCAGTGTCTCCTCAATGATGCGTGCCTGCTGGCGCAGTATCCCCGCGCTGAAGTCCTGCCCATTGCCAGGCTCGAGGATCTCGTCGAGCGTGGGGAGTTGCCACACCTGGTCGCCGCCGATGAGCCGCAGTTGAGGTAGAGCAGCGGGCGGGGAGGATGGGGGGGCAGACGGGCGAGACGGTGCGGGTGTGATGGGGACCCGCCTCTCCGCTGTGGTGGGCGGTGGCGTTGGAGGCCGGGGCAGCAGCCTCGCCAGCACCTGCTGAAGCGCCCGCACAACGTCCTGGACCGTGGCTCCGAAGGTGAGTGCGACGACGATCAGCCACCAGGTGACCAGCGCGACGATCGCCCCCACGTTGCCTAACCCCTCCAACAACAGCCGGCTCAGCGCCGCGCCCAGGTAACCGCCGCCGTGGCCAGCCTTGGCTGTCGCCCAGAGGTCGTCATCGAACAGAGTGGACGCCGCCAGCAGGTGGAACGTGGTCAGCAGGGCCAGGTAGCCCAGCAGCATACCCACGACCTGCGGAGGGGTCACATGGGGCAGCCGGTCGCCGAAGTCGCGCAGGATGAGCCAAAGCCCCACCGCGCCGACGAGCAGTGGCACGAAGTAGACTCCCCAGCCAAAAGCCCGCCTCAGCAGCCCCAGCCACCAGTCTGGGATCAATCCGTGGTTAACGGAGGGGAAGCTGAGGAGCGTAAAAGCGGCGACGGCGAGCAGCACGTAGCCGAGGATGTCGAGTTGCTGGTCGAGGGTGAGGTGGATGCGGGGCTGCGCTCGCCGCTTGCTCTTTCTACGTCTACTCGTGCGTCTCTTCGTCATTGCCTCTTACTCAGGTGGCCAATTAGGCAGGTACTCAAATAGTTCGACGTGTTCCCCCGGATCGGTCATCAGGCCCGGGCGGGCGTAGTATTCCAATGGATGGATGATGGATTCATACATGGTTAGAATCGGTTGGCTGGCAGCACCCAAGCAGCATAATTCTGTACTCTGGTTCAGTAGGTGATGACGCGCGGCAGGTTCCTGGCCTGTTCGATCCAATCACCGACTTGATCCTGGCCGGGCATCCTGCGGACGAGTTTCTTCTCCTCGTTGACAGCCTTCATCTTCTGGTAGAGATTTTCAGGATTGCGCTGAGCCAGTTCAGGTACCGTGTCCACGCCCGCCTCCTCCAGTAGGTCGGCATACTCCTCACTGACGCCTGTGATGCGGAAGAGATCAGCGTGGTTGACCCATTCCAGGATCAGTTTCCCACTAATGCCCGTTTTCTCGGCGATTTCTTTGCGGCCCCTGGGTGTCGCGCCTTGCTTGAGCAGCGCTCCCGTTGTCGCGATCCCCGCTTCCCTAAGTTGTTGGGCGTAGACTTCTCCAATGCCTTCGACTTCTTCTAGTTTTGCCATCGTGTCCCTCCTTAATGTATGTTCCGCCTGATGCTGCCAGCCAGTTGTGCCTCGTTCCGAACGACTTGAGTCAGTAGTTGGGTAGTTGCTTTGGGCATTTCTTCGCCATTGCCTCAATCGGATGCGCCCTGACAGCCCAGGAAGGCAGCCAGGTCGTGAAGGAACTGTCGTTGCTTCGCTGGGTCGTCGGCGATCTGAGTGAGATTGTACACCGAGGTCAGTTTGCCCTCTGCGATCCATTCCGCCGCTTCGCGGGCTACACGCTCAACCTCTCTTTACACTTGCTCGAACGCCACTCTGCCGTGATCAACAGGAGTTTTGAATGGCCTCTCTCAAATTGGATATAAAGGCTGTCATCGGGCGAATGTAGGCTGATATGCTGGGATCGTCGCGGTGGTTTCTCAGGAACTGATCATCGTCAGGTATATAGACGATCCCACGGCTCTCGCCAATAGCCTTGACCTTGGGGACGGTGAGGTCCGAAGTATAGGTGATCACGTGCAAGGTGCGCCTGATCTTTTCATCATCCAGGCGTTGCTCGTCGAGCGAGGCGGCCTGCTTCCATCTCTCACGCAAAGTACGCTTGCAAGAGACGCCTATACGCCACCCATCGGGCAGTGGAATCACCTTGTCTACTTCAAACACTGTCTTGATGTGATCTGGCGCGTCAATGAAGTCCTTGATGCCGAAGTGATCAAGGATAACACCTGTGACATCCTCTAGGCTTCGTCCCGCTCTGCCTGGTCGCACACCGCGCACGAGCCGCCGTTCGAACTCCTGGACGAAAGCGGTCAGAGTCTGGTCGGCGTCAAAGGAGATAAGAGCATTGCGCTTCTGAAGATCATCGAGCGCGTCTCGAATAAGGTGAAAGCCACTTGCCCTTATAGACTGCTCGGCATCCACGTATCTCTGTTGTCCCATTCGCTCCCCCATCAGTATCGCATCTTTCAAGCCAGTTTCGCCCTCTTCCGCTAGGTATCCGTATATCACCTGCTTGACGACATGCCCGTTGGCAACAGTTGCTCGCTCCAATAATATGTTAGCCGGGATGCCAATACAGTCAATAACGAGCTTTAGCATTTCCAGGTCTTCACGAGTATGAATCAGCGGGTTCAGATGATTGACCAATTCCTCCACTGTGCTGCCGTCCCAGTCGGTTGAGCAACAAGAACGGAGAAGTGCCCATAGAGCACTCCTTGCCCCCTTGATCCGGAGAGTTGGGACGGTTAACAGCATGGAGATGGCCTGACTAAGTATGAGCATGGATGCTGTGTCGTTACCCAGACTACCATCTCTCAATAGCGCTTGTACGAGTATTGCAGTGTTGTTGCAATCCATTTTCCCACCTCATTACCCCAGATCAGTCTAACCGTAAAGCGTCTATAACTTTCAGCCCTTTATGCAGTTGCAACAGGAGGATAAACCGGATGCCGCTTGGGGTGATAAGTAATTTGTCGCCAATCTCTGCTAACAATCCCAATTCGACGGCGTAATTAGCATACATTTTGGTGCCGTGATAGGTCGATTTCTTGGTCTGCCATTCGAATCGCTTGCCGCTTGCGTCACGGAAATGCGGTAAGACCATCTCCAATGGTACAGGGTGGGTATTCCTCCCCAGATTAAAAGTTGTCTCGATAATCTGGTAGATACCGAATATGGTGGGAGAGGCAAAAGGATCGCGGACGGTGAAGTCTCGTATGAGTGCTGCCTGTTCCTCGCTGAGCGTTTCGGTTGGGCAATGTTGATCACGGCTGACCACATATTGCATACCCAACTTGGACAAAGTGAACTTACCTCCCTTCCTTTCCACCAGGCAAAGCTGCTTTGCGAATCTCAAGTGGTTTGCTACTGTACGGACAGATAATTGAGTGTCAGCCGCTATGCGCTCCAAATCACAAGAGCGTGTCAGAGCATACAGGACTCGATTAATCAAATAGGTGTGCCAAAGGCCGCTGTCTATCGGCTTCAGGGTAATGAATGGGGAGTAGGCTTTCAACCTAGCGAAAAATTCTTCTAACACTTGTGAAGGTGAGTACACTATGGGTGTGATGTTCTCCTGTGCACACAGCTGCTCATCACTGGTAGGAAGTGCAGGACAAAGGAGATAAGATTCAATGGACCCCTTTAACAGTAATCCAGAAGCCTGGAGGACGAGTAAATCGTCTCAATAGCGTTTGACCTGCTGGATAAATTCGGGCCTGAAATCCTCGACCTTCAGTTCCAGAAGCAACAACTTGTCTTCCGCCGTGAACAGTAAATCCAATCTACCAGACTTGAGAATTTTCTGCCTGGCCAGTAGAGTGAGTTCTTTGTCTATGCCCAGGACCCTTTGTGTTATCTGTGGGTACGTGGCTAGCACGTCTTCTATCTGTGATTCTCTAACGAACATTGGTAGCTTAGCCTCGTTCCTTGATAGAAAGCTACTTGCACGTTCTTGCCCCTGATTGTCTATCTCATGGAATGTTTAGAGCCCTCCCTGGACGCTATTCATCTCCAGAAAGTCGATTCCGCTTCCCTGAGCCATTCCGAGCGTGCCAGTGACCAAAAGTGCTCAAAATGAGCCTCCAGAGGCCGAAATCCGGTTTTTCGCTGCAAATCGCTGTCCAAAAGCGGAATTGACTTTTTCGGCGTGATTTTGGCCGCTAAACATTACATGTATCTCTCCCTTATCGAGTTGTCAAAACCGGCACCCAGGTTGGCGTAAGCCATCTCCAGGTGGCGTTGCGGCGTCACAGAGCCGACGACCACGAGGACGCTGACGATGCGATTGAAGCGATGGGCCAGGTCGCGAGCAACGTCCGGCGGAGGTGTCTGTCCTGCTTCGTATGCAGTAGTGTTCAACCCCATATCGTTTATTGCTTTCTGAGTGACCATCGCTACGTTGCGGTAGTACATCACGAGTTCTGGATGGTGGATCAGGATGTCGGGTGTGCAGAAGTAGTAGGGATAAGGAGCAGGGGGTTCGCAGGCATCCAGCGCCTTGAGCGCTTCAACGTCAATGCAGAGATCAGCCGTCGTTTCGTACCAATCCTTCTTGTCGTACTCCTGTGAGATTTCTTCAACGCGCCGGATGAGCGAGGCGAAGTCCACGGCTATTAGTTTCTCCAGGATGGATATGCCATGCTTGGTCGCATCGTGCTGCACAGTGCGTCGGGTTTCGTCAGGCATGGTCAATTGTTCTGCAAATCTCTGGATAACCGACATTGGTAATCTCCAGGTGCTCAAGCCCGCTGATTGGCCCACCCGAATTATAACACATCTCCCACCAAGATGCTACACCAGCATCGCATTGGCCTGGAGCGCCGGTGCTGGAGGGGCATCCCAGCACCGCCTGTTTATGGCGGTGTTGGCCGTGGTATCACTTTACCAGCGCCTTCTCCACCGCCTCGGCCACGGAGCGCACCGGGACGGCTTCAATGCCCTCGGGCAGTGGTTCGTGGCTGCGCCGTACCCGCCTGGGCAGCAGGCAGCGGCGGAACCCCAGTTGCGCCGCCTCCTTCAGCCGCGCCGTCGTCTGGCCCACGGCCCGCACCTCGCCCGAAAGCCCCACCTCGCCGATGACCGCCAGGTCGGCCGCCACGGGCCGGTCGCGCACGCTGGAACCGATCGCCACCGCCACGGCCAAGTCCGCCGCCGGCTCTCCCACCTGCAGGCCGCCGATCACGTTGGCGAAGACGTCTTGATCGTACAGTTTCAGCCCCACCCGCCGCGAGAGCACCGCCGTGATGAGCAGCAGCCGGTTGAAGTCCACGCCGTTGGCCGTGCGGCGCGGGTGGCCAAAACTGGAGTGGCTGGCCAGCGCCTGAATCTCGACCAGCAGCGGGCGCGTGCCCTCCATCGTCACCGCGATGGCCGACCCAGGCGCGTTCACCATGCGCTCGGCCAGGAACACCTCCGACGGGTTGGGCACCTCGACCATCCCCTGCTCCCGCATCTCGAACACCCCCACCTCCGAGGTGGCCCCGAAACGGTTCTTAGTCGAGCGCAGCAGCCGGTAGGTATGGAAGCGGTCGCCCTCCAGGTAGAGCACCGTGTCCACGATGTGCTCCAGCACCTTCGGCCCGGCGATGGCGCCTTCCTTTGTCACGTGGCCCACGAGGAAGACGGCCACGCCTTCGGCCTTGGCCCACCACTGGAACCGGGCCGCCGCCCGGCGCACCTGGCTGATTGAGCCGGCCGCCGACGTCAGTTCCTCCGAGTAGACAGTCTGGACCGAGTCCACGACCATCGCCAATGGCTGCACCTGCTCCGCGTGGCGCAGGATGACCTCCAGGTTGGTCTCGGTGACGACGAAGAGGTTCTCGTTGCGGATGGAGAGCCGGTCAGCACGCATTTTGATCTGCCGGGCCGACTCCTCGCCGGAGACGTACAGCACGGGCTTGCCGGTCGCCCCCGCCGTCAGCCCAGCGGTCTGCAACAGCAGGGTGCTCTTCCCGATGCCGGGATCGCCAGCGACGAGGATGAGAGAGCCGGGCACGACGCCCCCACCCAGCACGCGGGCGAACTCTCCCAACGGCAGAGGCAGTCGCTCCAGTCCCTCGGCCTCAATCTCGGTCAGGCGACGGGGCTCGCTGCCGAGGACGCTCGGGAGTCCGGCCGCCGGAGCGGTCGGCTGCTCGACTACCTCGACCATCGTGTTCCACTCGCCGCATCCGGGGCAGCGGCCCATCTCGCGGGGCGCAGTCCGCCCGCAGTTTTGGCAGACCCAGTGCGTGCGTGTTTTGGCCATCGTCAACCTCCCGGTTAGTCGTTAGCGGTCAGCAGTCAGCCGTTAGTAGTCATCGGTATTGTACCAGAACATCTGTTCGGACGCAAGAACAGCGAATCGCAGGATAGCAACGGATGCGCCCCAACCATCACGCTCGCATGTAAACGGCGAGCCCAAGAGCCCCTCTACCATATCATCAATCCCGCCTTTGGTCAACCTGGCCCCTTTCCCTACCAGGGAAGGGGGAGTCACCCCTCCCCGCACCGGGGAGGGGCCGGGGGAGGGGTCTCGGGGAACCTTCCTGCCCCGCCTGTCGTCTAGTGAGTAGTACGCCAATCACATTAACTGTGTGCCGATCCACATCAGGAGGAGAGAAATGATCAGAACCCAACTACCCATTTACTCGTCTACTCGTTTGCCCATCTACCGTTTGCTAATAACCGTCGCCACACTCATCATCATGCTGCTGAGTGTGACCCGCCCCGCCCTGGCCGACGGCATTATTATCCCAGAGCCGCCCCCGTGGCCTGAACCGGTCCCGCTGAGAGAATCGTGGCTCACCATCCGCTACCACCGCGCCACCGTCACCATCGAGGACCAGGTGGCTGTCACCCACGTCGAGCAGGAGTTCCTCAACGAGCACGAGTGGGAGGCCGAGGGCACCTATGTCTTCCCGCTGCCGGAGGGGGCTGCGGTCTCCGAGTTCGTGATGTGGGTGGACGGCGTGCCGGTTGAGGGCAAGATCCTGGAGGCGGACGAGGCCCGCCAAATCTACGAGGACATCGTCCGTCGCCGCCGTGATCCGGCACTTCTGGAGTATGTCGGACGCAGCGCGGTGCAGGCCCGCATCTTCCCCATCCCCCGGGGCGGCTCGCGCAAGGTCGAATTGGAGTACAGCCAGGTGTTGCCGGTTGAGAACGGGCTGGTACGCTACGTCTACCCGCTCAACACTGAGAAGTTCTCCGCCCGCCCGCTGGAGGAGGTCAGCATCCACGTCGAGGTCCGTTCCCGCGACGCGATGAGTGCCATCTACTCGCCGACTCACCAGGACCGGGTCTACATTGAGCGAGATGGCAACTACCGGGCCACCATCGGCTACGAGGAGACGGGCATCTTGCCCGAAGAGGACTTCGAGTTGGTCTACACCGTGAGCCAGGAGGACGTGGGACTGAACCTGCTGACATACCGGGAACCGCCCGACGGCGGGCTTGCCCTGAGCGAAGACGAAGGGTTCTTCCTGCTGCTGGTTGCCCCCACGGTCGAAGTGGAGAAGGGGCGGGTGATTCCCAGGGACGTCATCCTGGTGCTCGACACGTCCGGCTCGATGGAGGGGGAGAAGATTGAGCAGGCCAGGGATGCGCTGATCTATGTGCTGGAGCACCTGAACGAGGAGGATCGTTTCAACATCGTTGCCTTCTCCACTGGTCTGCAACAGTACGCCCAGGGGCTGCGGCCCGCGTCCGAAGCCCACGAGGCGACCGGCTGGGTGCGGCGACTGGAAGCGGTCGGCGGCACCGATATCAACCGTGCGCTCTTGGAGGCGCTGGCGCAGACTGATGGTTCGACTTCGCTCACCACAAGCTCCGAACGGCCCACGGTGCTCATCTTCCTCACCGACGGCCTGCCCACCGAGGGCGTGACTGAGATCGAACAGATCTTGGCCAACGTGGAGGCCGCCACGCCCGACAACGTGCGTCTCTTCCCGTTTGGCGTAGGCGACGACGTCAACACCGTTCTCCTGGACACGCTGGCCGAGCAGCACCGGGGAGCCACAGCCTACGTCCGGCCCTACGAGCGGATTGACGAGGAGGTCTCCGGCTTCTACGCCCAAATCAGTACCCCCGTCCTGGCCGACGTTGAACTGGACTTCGGCGACGTGCTGGTCGAGGATACCTATCCCTACCCACTGCCGGACCTGTTCGCGGGCACGCAGTTGATCCTGGTGGGCCGCTACAGACTCCCCTCCCCCAGTGGGGGAGGGGCTGGGGGAGGGGTCCGCATCACACTTACGGGCAAGGTGAACGGCGAGCGTCAGGAATTTGTCTACGAAGGCGCCTTCCGCGCCCAGGGCGGCGACGATGGTTCGGCAGGGCTCACCATGGACTTCATTCCCCGGCTGTGGGCCACGCGCAAGATCGGCTACCTGCTGACACAGATTCGACTCCACGGCGAGCGGCGGGAGTGGGTGGACGCGATCGTCGAGTTGAGCGTCCGGTACGGCATCATCACCCCCTACACCTCGTTTCTCATTGAGGAGCACGACATCCTGACCGAGCGCGGGCAAGAGGAGGCGGTGGAGAAGTTTATGGCCACGCCGGCCCTGGCCCCGTATGGCGCGCCAGCGGTGGAGATGGCCGACGAGCAGGCCAGCATGCGCGGGGCTGAATCGGCCGGCGGCGGGATGGTGCCGGAGGAGGCCGCGCAGGTCGTGCGGCTGGTGGGCAGCAAGACCTTTGTGCTGCAAGAAGGCGTCTGGACCGACACGGCCTTCGACCCCTCGCGGATGAGCACCACGCAGGTCGGCTTCGGCTCCGACGGGTATTTCGACCTGCTGGCAGCCCGGCCGGAGTGGGGACAGTACCTCGCGCTGGGCGGGCGCGTCATCTTCATCGCCGAGGGCACGGCCTACGAGGTGGTGGAGGGGGAGGGTGGGGCAGTGGAGGTGCCGCCGGCCCACACGCCTGGGCCAGGGCAGCCGACAGTGGAGCCCACCCGGCCCGGTCAGCCGACGGTAGAGCCCACCCGGCCCGGCCAGCCGACGGCCACGCCGGTCGTCAGCGGCGAGACGATCACTGCGGAGGTGGGCGGTGGCCTATGCACGGGCGCGACGGTGATAGGCGTCGTCGCGCTGGCCGCGGCGGCGCTGTGGCAGCGGATGCGGAGGTAGTGCGGAGTAGATAACTGATGGAAGGGATCTATGAAGCCGACCAGGATCAGCAGAGTGACCTCCGAGGTTTTAAGCGCCCTCGGAGGTCTCGACCCTGCCCTCCGAACTTACTGCTGCAAAAATTTGACCGCTCCGCTGATAACCGACCCCTCACCCACTGACTTCCCACCCTCCGAGGGTGCGAACTCCAGGATGCGGTCGGCCAGGCGGGAGAACGGCAGCGACTGGAGCCAAACGCGGCCAGTCCCCTGCAGAGTAGCCAGGAAGAGCCCCTCGCCACCGAAGATCATAGACTTCAGGTTGCCCGCCTGTCGGATGTCGTAGTTGATGGTATTCTCGAACGCGACGATGCACCCGGTATCAACCATGATTTTTTCGTTGTTGAGGTGCTTCTCTACGATAGTGCCGCCCGCGTGGATGAAGACCATGCCGTCACCGCGGAGCCGTTGGAGGATGAAACCCTCGCCGCCAAAGAGCCCGGCTCCGATCTTCTTGTTGAACGCAATGGTCACCTCGGTGCCCAGCGCAGCGCATAGGAAGGAGTCCTTCTGGCAGATTAGCTCGCCGTGCGCCTCATCCAGATCAATGGCGATGATCTTCCCCGGGTAGGGCGCTCCGAAGGCCACGTGCCTCTTGCCCTCACGCGCTGAGCTGGTGAAGTGGGTCATGAATAGCGACTCGCCGGTGAGCGCCCGCTTTCCGACGCTCACCAGCTTATCCATGAAGCCGGCTTTGGGCCTGGAACCATCCCCCATTTTGGTCTCATAGGCGATGCCGTCCTCCATGTACATCATCATCCCGGCTTCCGCGATCACAGTCTCGCCGGGGTCCAGTTCGACCTCCACAAACTGCAGGTCGTCGCCAAAAACCTTGTAATCAACCTCGTGACTTTTCATGGTACTGTCCTCCTATGTATTTCTGAATGAAACTTTCTCCCTGACGGCCAGCGTACTGCCGCCGTGCGAAGCAATGTATATATATTGTACTACGCGATGCGTAAAACGCAAAATGTATTCCCATTCTGATCTATTGATTTCTCTTCCGAGTATATTCCACAACTTGGGCATACGTTAAACATCTGACAGGTCCCTTCGAGGAACTTTGATCGGCCCGTCGCGCTCCCAGTTGCGCAGCACGTCGGTGATGAGAGTAGATAGTGGGCCAGTCGGAGGGAACTTTCTCGCCTCGTCTGGCGTCCAATAAGTGCGGCACACGACGATGTGCTGAACCTGAAACCACAATTGGAGGTAAAACAATGTTTAAACGAACAGCCGTCTTATTGACCCTCATGATCATCCTCATCTCCGGCTGCGCGCCGGCCCCGACGCCCGCACCCGGCCCCACCGCCACGCCGCCACCCCCACAGCCGGTCGAGGTGCGTCCTGGAGGCTTCGCCGCCTATGTGCCGGTGGAGGTAGACGTGGTGCCCGCTGCCCCTGCCTACACCCCTGACATGGACTCCGTCGCTAACCCCGATCTGGTGGCCAGGCTCGACGATGTGCAGCGGGCAGCATTAGAGACGAACGGCTTCGTCGTCGTGCCCCAGGGGTATGAGCAGATCTACGCCATCTACCAGCGTGCCGACGAGGCCAGCATCCCCGCCTTCGTCACCACCGATGCCGTGCTCCACGCCTTCCACATCCTCTACGACTACGCCCTGCGCCTGGCCGAAATCGAGCACTTCATCGCCGACCTGGAATCTCTCAATACGGCGATGCTGGAGGCGGCCGAGGCTGACTATGCTGCCACCGGTGGCCCCGTGCAGGAGGCGGCGCGCCAGAATCTGGCCTTCTTCGCCGTCGCCACCAAACTGCTGACCCCCGACGCCGATGTGCCTGCCCCCGTGCGCGACGTGGTGGAGGAGGAACTGGATCTCATCGAGGCTCACGCCGGGATCACCTTCTCCCCCATCTTCGGATACCGCGAGGACTACAGCCAGTACGTGCCCCGGGGCCACTACACCCGCAACGAGGACTTCGAGCGCTACTTCCGGGCCATGATGTGGTATGGGCGCATGGCCTTCCACCTGGTCAACCCGGACGACCCCAACGCGGCGCGACGGGAGACGCGGGGGGCACTGCTCATCGTGCGGGCGCTTCACAATGCCCAGGCCGGCAGTGAACCGGCGCTTGACGCCTGGGAACGCATCTATGAGCCGACCGCCTTCTTCGTCGGCACCGCCGACGACCTGACGGTCTACGACTACACTGCCGTCACCCAGGAGGTCTACGGCGGCCTGCCCGACCCCGCCACGCTGGCGGACGAGGCGCAACTGGACGAGTTCATCGCGGCGGCCCGGCAACTGCGGCCCCCCGCCATCGTCGGCGGCTACGTCACCGACCAGGAGGACCCCGAAGAGGTGACGATGGGCTTTCGCTTCATGGGCCAGCGTTTCATTCCCGATAGTTACATCTTCCAGCAACTGGTCTACGACAAGGTGAAGGGGTACCGAGGCAGCGGCGAACCCTTCACCATGTCCCCCTCCCAGGCCGGTCCTATCCGGGGCTTCCCGCGTGGCCTGGACGTGCCCGCCGTCCTGGGTAGTAGACGCGCCCTGGAGATTCTCACCGCCGAGGGCGACACCGACTACGATGGCTACGCCGAGCAACTGGCGAAACTGCAAAGCGAGTTCGCCGCGCTGCCGGAGGAGCAGTGGACCGAGAATCTGTACTGGAACTGGCTCCACACCCTGCGCTCGCTGTTGGAGGTGAAAGGGGTGGGCTACCCGACATTCATGCAATCGCCCGCCTGGACCGACAAGGATCTGCACACCTGGCTGGGCTCCTGGACCGAGTTGCGCCACGACACCATCCTTTACGCCAAGCAATCCTACGCTGTCATGGCTACCAGCATCATGCCCGAACCAAAACCGGCCCGGGGCTACGTCGAGCCGCAGCCGGAGGTTTACGCCCGGTTGGCCGCGCTCACGGCTCAAATGCAGGCGGGGCTGGGTGGTCGTGGCTTGCTCAACGACGAAATGACCCGGCACCTGGAGGGGATGGAAGAACTGTTGCTGATCCTCAGAACCATCAGCGAGAAGGAACTGTGCGACGAACCGTTGACTGAAGCGGAGTACGACACGATCCGCTCCATCGGCGACACGTTGGAGAGCCTGACCACCTTTTCCGAGGAACTGGAGGGCGAGATTACCTCCGAGGCGGATGAGCGGCTGGCGCTTATCGCCGATGTGCATACCGACACTAACACGAACAAGGTGCTGGAGGAAGGGGTGGGCGACGCCTTCCCTATCTACGTCGTCGTCCTGGTGGAAGGGCAGCAGGTGGTGACGCTCGGCTCTGTCTTCTCCTGCTACGAGTTCAAGTGGCCCATTGACGACCGGCTGACCGATGAGTCCTGGCAGGCGATGTCGCCCCGGCCCGACCGCCCGGCCTGGACGGGGAGTTTCATTATCGAATAGCGACGCATCGCTCGCAGCAGGGCCGGACGCGATGTCCGGCCCTTTTGTTATCAAGTCCACCTTGCCTGAATTGCCCCCCTGGGTTACAATGCTACGGCGTATGGACACCGCTGTGAACAGCCAACGCCGGCAACCGCTCACCCTGCTGGCCTGGTGCCTGCTCTTGGTGCTGGCCTGGGGGCTCTGGCTCTGGCGTCTTGACGCCAGCGACCTGACCTTCGACGAGGCAGCCACCTATTTCGTGGCTCACCGGCCCCTGTTGGATATCCTGGATCACCTCCGAGGGGCGGTGCGGGAGCACCCACCGGTCTACTACCTGCTTATCCACAGTTGGATGGCGCTGGCGGGCACGAGTGAGTTCAGCCTGCGTGCCTTCTCCGTATGTGCCGGACTCGTAGCCCTGACGCTGACTGGCTGGCTGGCCCGCCTGGCCCGCCTGCAGACAGGGGTCTCCGCTGGCGCTGCCGGCCGCTTTCGGCCGGCAATCAGTCCTGCAATCATTCCTGCTGCCCTCCTCGCCGTTGTGCCAGGAATGGCCTATTACGCCCGCGATGCCAGGATGTACAGCCTGGGAGTTGTCTGGACAGTGCTCTCGGGAGGGCTGTTTATTCGGGATTGGCTTTTAGCGAGAGAGTGGCCGCGCTGTGCTGTGCTCGTCAGCCTGGCGATCATCAACTTCCTGGCGATCTTTACCCATTACTACTTGCTCCTGCCCATCCTCGTGCAACCCCTCGTCCTTCTTATCGCCCGGCGCTGGCGGCCCTTTCTGGCCTGGTGTGCAGTCCACAGTCTCCTGGCCCTGGCGGGTCTGGCCTGGCTTTGGCTTGCGCCCGGCTTTCAGATGACCACCGCGGGACTGTGGCAACATCTCATCCTCGCGCTGCCGGCATATTCCCAGGTTTTTTACCTGGTGGGCAAGATTCTCTTCAGCCCGGTGGTCCTGGTTCGTTTCTCTCTCCTCTACGGCCTGCTGGCACTGGTCGCTGGAGGTGTCTCTCTTGCCCTCTGGCGCCGCCGGCCGGTCGGTGTCTGGTTGACGCTCACGCTGCTGATGCCGCTGGCACTGGTGTACATCCTGCCCCATACTCCTACCTCCCGGCATCTGATTTTCCTGACTCCTCTGGTGGCTCTGGCACTCGCGCTTGTGTGTGTAACTCCCCTTTACCTTGTTAAATACCGCTGGCTGGCCTGGGGCGTGACCCTCTGTCTGACGCTGGTGACGATGTGGCTGCTGGTCGCCGGTGGACTGTACATAGCCCTGGCGTTCGACAAATCTCGCTATGGCCACACTTTGGAAACAGTCAAGGCCCATGCCCGCCCCGGCGATGGGATACTCTTCTACGGGCCGTGGCAGTGGATTCAATTTCATTACTACGATCCGGGTGGGCTGCCGCCGGTCACGGTCCTGCCGCCCTATGCGCCACCACGTCTGAAGCCGGCCGAGGCCGAGCCGGTGCTGGAGGGACTGCTGGCCCAGTATGACCGGCTATGGGTTCTTCCAGCCGCCGTGGATGACGTGGACCCCTCTCATTACGTGGCTGGCTGGCTCAAGACACACGCTCACGCGGTGTGGGAGACGAGGGATTTCAGTCTCTACCTTCCTCCTCTCCCCTCCAGTGCGCCGACGCAGACGCTAGGGGTGGTCTTTGGTCAAGCGCTGCGTCTGGAACGGATCGCCTGGGAGCCGCAACCCATGCCGGCGGGCGAGCCACTCCGCCTGACCCTATACTGGAGCCCGCTGCGCCGCCTGGAGAACGACGTGCGGCTCACGCTTACGCTGGCCGACCAGGATGGTCACGTCTGGGACGTGGATTATCCCCTCCCTGGCGCGTGGGCCTCTCCTCCTTCCACCTGGCGACCAGGGCAGGTCATCACCGACTACGAGGGATTGATGGTGCCACAGGGTGCACCGCCAGGCGAGTACGTGGTGCGCTTGATGGTGGGTGACGATGTCACCGATGAGCCACTCTTGGTGGAGGGGAACAAAGAGACGGACCTGCTGACAGTCCAGGTTACCGAGTCCGTCCGCGCTCCGGTGCTGTATGGCCTGCCTAACCCTGAGGCGGCCGCCTTCGGTGCGCCGAATGGGGCGACGTGCCTGACGCTGGCTGGCTACGAGCCAGGAGGCCTCCACTTCCAGCAGGGATATGCGGTGCTTTTCATGCTCCACTGGCTGGTCCCAGAGCACCTCTCGCCGGAAGTACAACTCCGTCTGCAGGTGCGGCACCGCCCCTGGCTACCTGGCCTGCGGGCCACTTCCATCGTCACGCGCACTTTCTCGTTGGAAACAGCGCTGCCCCTGGGCGATTCGACCGCCGCGCCGATGCTTCCAGCCGACGCGCTGTCAGGCCCATTCCGGCTTATGTTGCCCTTCGTTATCCGCGCCTCTCCGCTGGTCCCAGGTGATTTGGTCCCCCCCGGCCGTCTGGTCAGCCTGCCGGTCGCGCTGGTGCTTCCGCCAGATGCGCCGACCGGGCCGGCCCAGGTCACGCTGGAAGTGCTGGGGCCGGACGGGTCTCCCTGGCCGACCACCAGGGGAGCCTCGACTTTTTCCTTATTCAACATCACCGTTGAGAACCGGCCCGTGCTACAACGGCTGCCCGATGGACTGACGCCGATTCAGGCCGACTTTGGCCCCTATGGTAACGAGGTAGGACTGCGTGGCTACCGTATTGAGGGGAATCCCTGTCTCGGCGGTCAACTTCAACTCACCTATGCCTGGTACGCCAAAACACGCCCGACGGCCATCTATGCCGTCTTCAACCATCTGATGACCGCCGACGGCACCGTGGCAGCGCATGCCGACGGCTGGCCGCAAGAGGGGCGTATGCTTACCACCCAATGGCAGGCGGGGGAGTACGTCGAGGATAGCCACACGCTGGTGATTCCATCCGACGCGCCGCCTGGTCCCTACACGCTCTACGTCGGCCTCTACGACGCGGCGACCAACGAGCGCCAACCAGCCTTTCAGGACAGCCAGCGTCTGTCCGACGACCAGGTGCCGATTCCCCTGCCTGACGAGGATGGGCGATGAGGGCGAGAGACCTGCTGTGGTGGATGGTGGCAGTACTGTTGGTGGCGGCGGCTCTACGGCTCATCGCCTTTGGAGAAGTGCCGCCGGGCCTCTACCACGACGAGGCGTATCATGGCCTGGACAGCCTGGACGTTCTCCGTGGCCATTTCTCTCTCTACTTCCCGGCCAACAATGGGCGGGAGCCGCTGTTCATCTACCTGATCGCCCTGACGGTGGGGCTGTTGGGGCGGAGCCCCTTCGCGCTGCGGCTGGTCGCTTTCTTCACCGGCCTTCTCACCGTGGCGGCGACTGGGGCGATGGGGCGGGCGCTCTTCTCCCGGCGGGTGGGGTTGCTGGCCGCGGCCGTGCTGGCGGTGACCCTCTGGCACGTCCACCTCAGCCGGGTGGGCTTTAGGGCGGTTCTGCTGCCCCTGTTCATCGCCCTGACGGTCTGGCAGGGGGCGCTGGGGGTCAGGGGTGTGGAGGAGACAAGGAGACAGGGAGACAAGGAGACAAGGAGAAAACGAAGGTGGTGGCGTCATTGGATTGCGGCGGGTATCTTTTATGGGTTGTCCTTCTACACCTATACCGCCGCACGTTTTACCCCGGTGGCGTTGGCGGCCTTTGGCCTCTATGTATTGGTTACTCAGCCGGCAATTCGCAATTCGCAATTCGCGATTCGCGATTCGCTTTGGCGCGGCGTCGGTCTGGCGGCCTTTGCCGCTCTGGTGACGGTCGCCCCGCTGGCCATCTACACTATGGGCTACCCGGACGTGGTGCTGGGCCGTCTGGGGCAGGTCTCCGTTTTCAACCCGACGATCCACGGTGGCGATCCCTGGGGTACGCTGGGCGCGCACACACTCCGCACCCTGGGGATGTTCTTCGTGCGAGGGGACCGCATCTGGCGGCACAACGTCCCCTGGCGACCGGTTTTCGACCCGGTGCTGGGCGGGGCCTTCGTCCTGGGCCTTCTGGTCGCTCTGTACCGTGCGCGGCGAGGTGCGGCCGCCGGCTTCGTTCTCGTCTGGACGGCAGTGATGGTCCTGCCGACGTTGCTGGCGGAGGACGCGCCCCATTTCCTGCGCAGCGTCGGCGTGCTGCCGGTGGTGGCCTTCCTTCCCGCGTTGGGGCTGGACTGGCTGGCGGACCGGGTGCGCTTCCCCACACCCCCACACTCCCACACCCCCACACCCTCTGCCAGGGGATGGGTGCGGCTGGCGCTGGTGGCTTTTCCCATCCTGTTCAGCCTGGGTAGCACTGCCTGGGCCTACTTCGGCGCTTACGCCAGCGATCCGATGACCGGCTACTGGTTTGAGCGCGGGACGGTGGCGCTGGCCGGGCGTATCAACGGGTTTCTGGGTGTAGGGTGGGACGGAGAACGGATGGTGCGCGGTGGTCCTGCCGACCGGCGGGCCTGCCTGGATCCCGGGCTATGGGAGGAGTGGCCGCAGGTTCGCTTCCTGGTCGCCGCGCCGGAGGCGGTAACGGTAGGGCTGGAGGCTCCTGTAGGGGGGCGGTCATCGCGCCCGTATCAAGGCCCCGTGGCGGTCTTCGTCTGGCCCTATGGCGACTGGCAGCGGGCCTGGGCGCTTCTCCCTGCCCCGGCAGAGGTCACTGTCGAGGAGGGGCCTCTTTCCCAGGGCGACCGCGACCCAGAGCCCTACACGACCTACCTGGCCTTTTTCGCCGATTCCCCGGCCCCGTCCTTGCCGGCGATGGCCCGCTTCTCCGGCGGCGTCGAGTTGCTCGGCGTGGAGGTGACGCCGGCAAACGAGTATGCCTCCCCCCTCACAGGGGGGGAAGTGGTGGGTATACGGGTGCGCCTGCGCTGGCGGGCCACCACGCCACTGGCGGAGGACTACGTCGCCTTCCTGCACTACCTACGGGACGGGGAGCGCATCGCCCAGGCGGACAGCCGGCCGGCCGGAGGACACTACCCCACGGTTCTCTGGCTCCCCGGCGACATTGTCAACGACGATCACTACATAACGGGTGTCGGTGTCCCTCTCCCAGGTCGTGACGCGCTCCGCCTTGGCCTCTGGCAGCCGGAGAGCGATGCGGTGCTGTACTTGCTGGACGAAGCGGAGAATCCAGCGGGGGACTGGATCGTGGTGCCGGCGAATGGCAATTGAGACGTGATGCGTAGTTCGCAATTCGCAGTTCGCAATTCGCAATTCGCAATTTGCGCGTCGTTGGTACTGGTGGCGCTGGTGGCCGCCGCGCCGCTGTGGGGGCCGGGGATGGTCAACACCCGTGGCGGCGGCGACAGCCCTTTCCTCCTCCAGCGCACGCACCAACTGCTGGTCAACCTGCGGGCCGGCATCTTCCCGGTTCGCTGGATGCCGGATGCCGCCTACGGCCTGGGCTACCCATTCTTCAGTTATTATTCCGCGCTGCCTTACTACCTGGCCGGGCTGTTTGCTCTGGCAGGGCTGGACCTGCTGACCGCGCTGAAGTTGGTGCAAACGCTGGGGTTCGTGGCGGCAGCGCTGGCGATGTACGGCTGGATGCGCGGGGTGGCCCGGAGCCGGTGGGCTGCCTGGCTGGCGGCGGTTGCCTACACCGTCGCCCCCTTCCACCTGGTCAACGTCTACGTCAGGGGCGACTCCCTCTCCGAGTTCTACGCCTTCGTCTTCTACCCCCTCATCCTCTGGGCGCTGGACAAAATCTCAAATCCCCGATCCCCAATCCCAAATCCCAAGGCTCGGTGTTCAGCACAGTTGGTGTGGCCTGCGTTGGCTTACGCGGGCCTGATCCTCACCCACAACATCTCCGCCCTCATATTCACCCCCTTCGTACTACTCTACCTCGCGGTACTGTGGCTGAGGAGGGGCATGAGCCGTTGGTCATTTGTCATTTGTCATTTGTCATTGGGATTGGGGCTCTTACTTTCGGCCTGGGTGTGGGTTCCCACCCTGGCGGAGAAGGGCGTCGTCCAAACGGGGAATTTGACCGGGGGATATTTTGACTACGCTTATCACTTCCGCACCACTGATCTGGTCCAGGCCTATCTGCTCTTCGACTATAGCACGTTGGGTGGGGACACGCCCTTTGCGATGGGGTTGTCGCAGGCGGTCTTCGCTATACTTGGGGCACTGGCGCTGATCGTGCGCGGGCTCCGGAGACGTCTGCAGTCCCGGTGGGGGTTTGTCCTGCTCGGCCTGCTAGTTTCCACGGCGATGATCACGCCCCTGTCAAAGTTCCTCTGGGACCACTTACCGCTGCTGCCGATGTCTCAGTTTCCGTGGCGGTTTCTCTCGGTGCAGGCGTTCTTCGCGGCGGCGGCGACGGCGGCACTGGTGCCGGATCAATCCGCAGCCCGCGATTCGCAATTCGCGATTCGCGATTCGCAATTCGCCTGGGTTGCCCTCCCGGTCGCAGTGCTCCTGGTGTCGTCGGTGCTTCTCCCTCTACGTCCAGAACGTCTCCCCATCGGTCCGGCCGACGTAACGACCGAGCGGCTGCAGTTGTACGAACTCTTCACCCAGAATATTGGTACGACCATCGGCTACGAATGGTTGCCCCAGGCCGTCGTCCCGCGCCCCTTCACCTCCGGTGCGTTGATCGAGCCCGGCGTGCAGCCTCGGGCGATCCCTCTGGATGGAGCGCCCGTTGAGGGCGTTCTGGTGGAGCGGAGGTCCACACGCCAGGTGTGGCAGGTCTGGGGTGAGGGCGGGAGCATCGCCTTTCCGCTCCTCTACTGGCCCGGCTGGAGGGCGCAGGTAGACGGCCATTCCGTAGAGGTTTGGCCCGTCGAGGACTCCGGCTACCTGGCGCTGGCGGTGCCCCCCGGTGAGCACACCGTATTCCTCCGGCTGGGCCACACACCCGTGCGGGTTGCCGCCGAAATGGCGTCGCTGGCTGCCGCGATGGCGTTGCTGGCAGTCATCGTCAAAGATCAAATCCGAAGGCCCAAACCCCAGAACCCGAAGCTCAAATTGGTCATTGGTCATTGGTCATTGGTCATTCTCCTGTCGTTGGTCATCCTTCCTCTGCTCGCGTTGTTGCCTCTTCCCCGTGTCACCTTCGATGGCGAGAACGATCTGACAATGGACTTTGAGCACATGCCCTACCTACACCACAACCCGGAGGGCGTGGACTTCGGCGAGGTGGCGCAGCTGGCAGGGTACACTCTCTCGGCGGAGGAGTTGGCCCCTGGCGACACGTTGACCGTGGCGCTGAACTGGACAGGAATCGAGAAGGAAACGTACACTGCGACGGTGCGTTTAGTCTCCCCCGCTGCCATACGGCAAGAGGTAGAGCCGTTGGCCGAGGCGACAGGCCACTTATCACCTGAGCACCCTGTCACCCTGTCATCTCTACGACTGCCTGAGGACGTTCCACGCGGCGTGTACCTGCTCCAATTGCATGTCTTTGGCCCTGCGAGGGAGGGGGATGCAATTGAGTCTCTCCGCGCCCTTACTCCCGGTGGAGGGGTGTGCGGGACCCTTTACCTGCGGCCGGTGCGGGTCCCCTGTGGCCCATCGCTTCCTCCCGACGTTTCCGTGCTGGCTCCCTTTGGCCCGGCGATCCGGCTGCACGCCGCCACTGTCGCTCAGCCTACTCTCGACCGGCTGGCGGTGCGGCTGGCCTGGTCGGCGACGCGCCCGGTGGCGGCCAACTACGGCATCTCCCTGCGCCTTTTAGATGCCGATGGGCAACGCCGTGTCTCGCTGGATACTCAGCCCGGCTATGGCTTTCTCCCCACCAGCCTGTGGCGGCCCGGCGAACTCGTCACTGACCGGTACGTCCTCGACCTGCCGGAGGATCTCACCCCTGGTGAAGGCTACCATCTGGTTGTTATCCTCTACCAGGTGTCCACATGGGAGGCTGTAGGACAGGCGCGGCTGGGGGACTTCGCGCTTCCCTTGGAGACGCCGTTCGAGGCACGCCGGCCGCCCCGTGCCTTCTCTCTTCCACCCCTTCCACATCTCCTGGGAGTGGACTTTGGCGAGGAGATGCGGCTGGCTGGCTACGGCCTGGAGCAGGGGGCGGATGCCCTTCGGCTGACTCTATGGTGGCAGGCGCTACAGCCCCCCCAGGCTGACTACACCGTCTTCGTCCACCTCTTCGATCCGACCGTGGAGGGCATCGTCGCCCAGAACGATGCGATGCCGCAGGGAGGGGCATATCCTACCTCCTGGTGGGCCGCGGGCGAGGTGGTCAGCGAGACGGTGACGCTGCCGCTGGAGGGAGTGCTGCCTGGAACGTACCGGCTGGCGGTGGGGCTCTACGACCTGACGGTGACGCGACTGCAAGCCATTGGCCCCGATGGCCGACGACTGCCCGATAATCGTGTGGTCCTCCCAGAGAGCGTAGAGGCAAAGCCATGAGCGAGAACGAGCCCGAAGTTTCAGTAAAGCATGCACAACCGCGACCACACCGCTATTGGGCTATAGCAGCGGCGGTACTGTTGTTATGGGTGATGTTCGCCCAACTGGTAGGTGGGGCCATCCACGACGCCGTCACTGCCGATGAGGACACTCACCTGGCTCATGGCTATGCATTCTGGCGGGCCCATCTGGACGGCGACCGTGTAGTGCCTCATCCTCCTATCAGCAGTGTGCTGGCGACGTGGCCTTTGCTGCCGCTTCGGGATCTATACCCTTTCTACGATGTCTCCTGGTTACCGCCCTACCTCCTTCCGATACGCGCCTATCATCCGCTATATCGGATCGTTTTTGCTGGCCGGGTTCCGATGATCTTGCTTTCGGTATTGATGGCCGCCGTTGCTTTCCGTTGGGCCGCGTCCTGGTATGGCTACTTGGGCGGGCTGTTGACTTTGATGGTCTGCGTACTAGATCCCAACGTCCTGGCTCACGGTCGGTTGGTGGGCACCGATGCTGGCCTGCTGGCTCTGGGGTTCATCGCTGCCTACATTGTCACGCGGCTATGGTCTCGCCCCACCGTGTTCAACCTGATATTGGCTGCTTTCGCTCTAGAGGCTGCGCTGCGGGCCAAACGCACGGCGATCTATCTTATACCTCCGCTGGCGGTTACGTTCGTAGCCAGCGTCCTGCAGGCTTCCCCCGTGACTTTCCTTCCGACCTGGCTCCGCAAGCGAGTCACAGGATGGCGGGGGATCGCGATGTGGAGTCTGGTCCTGCTGATCGCGCTGGGCCTGCTGACGACTCTGACAGGCCGCTTGCTGTATTGGGATTGGTCTGTTCAAAGCGAGTCCCTCTCTGCACCAACGGCTGCTTATTCTCAAGCGGCTAGTCTGACTGGGGGCAAGCGGGAAAGTGGACATCCAGCCTTTTTTATGGGGCAGTATTCCCCCCAAGTCTGGCCGGCTTACTTTCCGACGGCGTTCGCTATCAAGACGCCGCTACCGACCTTGCTACTGCTCGGTCTGGCCCTGTTCTCCTGTGTGCTCTTACGTCCCCGCTGGTACGAACTGGCCCTGCTGCTATTCCCCATCACCTTGCTGGCGGCTGTTATGTTGTTCAGCCCGCTCAACATCGGCTACCGGCATATCCTGCCGGTTTTACCTTTCCTGTTTGTCTTTATTGGACGCCTGGCTTTGGTGCTGGAGCGGCGCTATCTGAAGGTAGTCGTTCTGGTACTGATCGCCTGGCTGCTTGTCTGGTCGATCTGCATCTACCCCCATCACCTGGCATTCTTCAACGAACTGATCGGCGGGCCAGGAAACGGCTATAAGTACCTCGTGGACTCGAACCTGGACTGGGGACAGGCGAACAAGGAACTGGCTACCTACTTGCACCAGCGAGGCATCGAGCGGGTATGGCCGGCCCTGTTCACTGCCATTGATCCGGCCGCCTATGGTATTTGCTATGACCCTCTGCCCACCCCGTGGGCAGGTGATTGGATCCCTGATTTCCCTCGCTTCAACCCACCGCCCGGTGTCTATGTCATCGGCGCGACCAACCTGCAGGGGGTGTACTTTTCACCGGCTGACCGGGATGTGTTTGACTGGTTTCGCCGGCACGAACCCGTGGACCGCATTGGCTATTCTATCTTCGTGTACGAGGTCACTGCTCGCCTGACAGACCACTACGAATGGGTGGCTGTATGTGGTACCCCTGAGCCTCCCCTCCAGAACGATGAGATTGGCCGTCGGTTCGGCCGGGACGACCTGCGGATCGTGTATTTCAACTGTGAGCATAGCTGGGTATATCCCGCGCTGGGAACTTCAGGATGGTATATCCTGCCCCTGCAAGGAGACCGCCTGCCTGCTCTCAGTGGTGACTACCTCCTCGATGCACCAATCGTCTATGCTGCTCCTAATGCCCCCTCCCCCTACGCAGTTGTGGCATGGGAAGGAGATCGGAGTCCACCCTCGCTTCTCGACGCCCTATGTGTGCGAGAAGACAGGGTCCTGTTTGGCGACAGTTTGAGGTTTGTTGGCCATCGTGTGGTGGAGCCGGAGGGTGGGCTCGTACCCGGCTCGCAGCTCCAGGCCATTGCTGTTGATACCGTATGGGTTGTGGAATCCGGCCCTGTGGAGGCACTAATTTCGATATTTGCCCATCTGTTGACCCCTGAAGGCACACTTATTACAACGGGCGATGGGCTGGGTGTTCCTGCGGTGCAGTGGCTGCCTGGCGATTGGATCGTCCAGCGTCATTCGATGGCGGCGCCTCCCCAAATGGACGTTGCACGTTCTCATCTCCGTGTTGGGGTCTATGATTTAGTGACTGGAGTGCGCTGGATTGGTAGGAAGGAGGGTGAAGCGGTGGAGGACGGTCTCCTGATTGACTCGTGGCAGGTGATTCGAGGCGAAGAGTGATGGGAAAGCAGAGAGAGGTTCTATTAAGAGTAGCCATTTTGGCCCTGTATCTGGCCCTGGCGGTGGGATACAACTTCGTCGTCCCTATCTTTGAATCACCCGACGAGGTGGGGCACTTCTTCACTGTCAAGTACATAGCCGACCGCGGCCAGTTGCCGGTGCCGGAGAAGGGGCTCTCGAAGCAGTACCTCTACGGACAGGAAGGGACCCAGCCGCCCCTTTATTATCTGGGCGGGGCACTGGTACTTTGCCTCAGTGGAGTGAGCACGGAAGATGCGTGGGGCTACTTGCGTGTCAATCCCCACACCACCTGCGGTTCCCCCCATCTGGTGGGCAATAAGGCCTTTCTGGCCCACGACCCGGCACGAGAGACTTTCCCCTGGCGAGACTCAATCCTGGCGCTTCACCTTCTGCGCTTCTACTCGACCGCTTTGGGATTGGCGACGGTCATCGGCGTGTATGCCACAGCCCGGCTCTGTTTCCCTGGCTGGCCGATGGTTGCACCGCTGGCCGCCGCACTGACTGCCCTCAATCCCCAGTATCTCTTCGTCTCGGCCGGGGTGAACAACGACAACATGGTCGTGCCGCTCTGTGTGTGGAGCCTCTACCTGATGCTCCGCGCTATCCACCGTGGTCTCACTCCTGTCGCCTCGGTCCTCACCGGCCTCCTCATCGGCCTGGCCGCGCTCACCAAAGTGTCTGGCCTGTTGCTGCTGCCGCTGGCATGCCTGGCGGTCCTGCTCGCTGCCTGGTTGCAGCACCAGGACAGGCTCAGGGGCCGGTTTCTATCGTTGGTCATTGGTCATTGGTCATTGATCGTTCTGTCGGCGCTGGTCGTTGCTGGCTGGTGGTATGCCCGTAACGCGCTCCTCTATGCCGATCCCACGCTCATCGAGCATCACCTGACCATCGTCAGCCGCCGTGACCCCACGCCTCTACCGCTCATCCTGCACGAGGTGCCCAGCATCTTCTACTCCTACTGGGGCCGCTTCAGTTGTGACCTGTCACCCGGTGGCTGGTACTACGTTTTCTGGGGCCTGGTGACGCTGGCCGGGCTAGGAGGGCTCATCGCGGGCTGGCGACGGCTCACGAACCTTCAGCGGATGGAGTTGCTCCTCCTGGCGGTCTGGTTCCCCCTGGTTTTCCTCGGCTGGTTTCGCTGGAACCTGATTGCCTCCGGCGTGCAGGGACGGCTCCTGTTCCCCGCGACAGTCAGTGTGAGTGTGCTGGTCGGTGGAGGATTGGCAGCCTGGATGCAACGCCAGGACATACCCAGGGGCCGGCTTTTATCGTTGCTCATTAGTCATTGGTCATTGGTCATTGCTTTGTTGGTTTTGGCCTGGGTAGCGCTGGTGTTCTGGGTACCACTTGGGCTCATCCGCCCGGCCTACGCTCCGCCGCTCCGCTATCCCGGTGTCGAGGGGCTGGAGATCCCCCACCGAATTGACGGTGTCTTCGGCGACCGCATCGCGTCGTTGGGGTATGACCTGCGGCCCGCCAACCTGGAGGCAGGCCAGACGCTGGAGGTGACGCTTTTCCTCTCGGCGTTACGGCCCTTGACGGACACGTACTCGATGGGGCTGTGGCTCGTCTCGGCCATCCCCGGTGACACGACGCGCCTGGCTGGCCTGGACACCTGGCCCGGTGACGGCAACTATCCCACCCTCGCCTGGCAGCCAGGGGAAGTCATCGTGGATACCTACCGGCTCACCATCCCAGACAGGGTGGTCCGTGCCCAGGCGTGGATGGTGCAGGTGAACTTCTATCACATAGGGGAGGGGGAGTGGTTCCCCGTAGTCCAGAATGGGCAGGCGATGGGAGACCGGGCGATCTTGGAGTGGGTGCGGGTGGGTGCGTCGAAGCCATCGGAGATGCCACCACAGGCGCGGCTGGAGCAGCCCTCCGTCTTCGGCGAGGCTGTTGTACTGCCGGGAGCGCAGATCACGCCGGAAGAGCATGGCCTGCAGGTAACGCTGTGGTGGGAGGCACTGGCCCCGCTGGAAAGAGACTACACCGTCTTCGTGCACCTGGTGGACGGAGAAGGGCGGCTGGTCGGCACCGGTGACGGGCCGCCGCTGGAGGGAGGCTTCCCAACCCGGATGTGGCGCTCCGGCGATAGCGTGACCGACGAGCACATCATCCCCTTCCCGCCCGACCTGCCTTCCGGTGTCCACACTATCCAGGTGGGCTGGTATGATCCGGCTACCGGTGCGCGGTTGCCGGCGGTGCGAGAGGAGAAGCGGCTCCCGCAGGACGCGGTGGTCGTCGGCACCTGGTCTCAGCCGTGAGCGGGGTTTGTATACGTGCGTGAGACCGCAGCCACCATGACCCCATCCCCTGACATGACCTTTGTCACTTCCTGAGGGTGTACTTTGGCACTTGAGGCACTTGCATTATCTGCTAAAATGAGTATACTATAACGCGTGCCCAGTATGGGCACGTAGTGATGTTTGGTACTCCCTTGCTCAGATTTATATCATTCTGGAGGAAGATGCCAATGGGCACAGAAGTTCTCGACCTGACGACTCTCGATCGCACGCTGGCCAGACAGGTGACGCCGGAGTGGGAAAAACTACTCTCCTGCATCCAATGCGGCACCTGTAGTGCTTCATGCCCCACTGCCTTCGCGATGGACTACACTCCCCGCCAACTGTGGCAAATGGTGCGATTGGGAATGAAGGAGGATGTCCTGTCCAGCCGCACCTTCTGGCTTTGTACCACCTGCAAATCATGTCAGGTGCGTTGTCCGCGAGGTATCCCGATCACGGATACGATGATCGCTCTCAAGGAATACGCCACGCGGGTGGACGTCAACGTCCCTGAGGGGATGAAGATGTTCGGAGAGACGATTACCACCGGTCACAATATTTCCGGCGACGATAACAAGAGCCGCCAGATTTGGAGCCAGAACCTCGCCCACATTCCGCGTGGCGTCAAGCCCCGCCGCAGGAAGGCCGAGGTTCTTTACTTTATCGGCTGCGTCAGTTCCTTCTACCCCCGCGTCTACGGTATCCCGCAGGCGTTCGTGCAGATTATGGAGCGGGCCGATGTGGAGTTCACTACGCTGGGCGGCGACGAGTGGTGCTGTGGTTATCCCCTCCACATCGCGGGGATGGGCGACCGCATGGCGAAGTTGGCCCAACACAACGTCCAGAAGGCGCGGGCCGTGGGTGCCAAAAAGATCGTCTTCACCTGCCCTTCTTGCTATTACGCCTGGACACACCTCTACCCCGAGGTCGTGGACACCTCCGGCATCCAGTTGCAGCACGCCACGGAGTTCCTGGCCGAACTGCTCGCCGGCGACGGGCTCGCGCTGGGGCCGGTGGAGGAGGTGGTCACCTACCACGACCCCTGCGACCTGGGGCGCAAGAGCGGGGTCTACGACGCGCCGCGCGAGGTGATAGCCCGCATCCCGGGGCTGGAGTTCCGCGAGATGTCTGCCAACCGCGAGAACTCTCTCTGCTGTGGCGGTGGCGGCGACGTCGAAGTGGCCGATCGCACCGTTCCGGCTGGTGTCGCGGCGCAGCGACTGGCGCAGGTGCAGGCTACCGGCGCGAAGTACGTCCTCTCTGCCTGCCAGCAGTGCAAGCGCACGCTGCAGGAGGGCGCACGTCAGAACAAGATCCGCGTGCGGGCGATGGACCTCACTGAATTGGTGTGGAAGTCCATGCAGGCCGCCGCCTGAAATGGAGAAACCAGGTTTTTCCGAAAAACCTGGTTTCTGTCTGCCATGTTGCGCTTTTTCCTGGCTGACCTGCACCTTCACACCTGTCTTTCGCCCTGCGCCGGACTGGAGATGCTCCCGGAGTTCATCGTGGAGCGGGCGCAGGAACTGGGGCTACAAATTATCGCCGTCACCGACCATAACTCGGCCGAAAACGGAGCAGCGGTGGTCAACGCCGCCCGAGGCACAGGTATCACGGTGCTTCCGGGTATGGAAGTCCAGACCCGCGAGGAAGTGCACCTGCTCACTCTGTTCGATACGTTGGAGCAGGTGGCCTTTTGGCAAGAGCAAGTCTACGCCAACCTACCGCCACTCAAGAACGACGAGGCGGTTTTCGGGGAGCAACTGATACTCGACGCGGACGGGGATCCGGCCGGCTACCTTGACCGGCTACTCCTGACCTCGACTTATTTCTCTGTAGAGGACGTGGTACAGCGCGTGCGTGAACTGGATGGGCTATGCATCCCGGCCCACGTGGACCGGACGATGTACAGCATCATCTCCAACCTGGGCTTCATCCCGCCGGACTTAGACGTTGTGGGGGTGGAGATTTCAGCCAACATCGGCCCGGTTGAAGCCCGCGAGCGTTTCCCCCAACTGGCACGCTACAGCCTGGTGGCGGATGGTGACGCCCATCGCCTGAAGGAGATGGTGAGGCGCACGACGTTCAAGATGACCGCGCCTACTATCGCCGAAATATCGCTGGCTCTGGCTGGCGTCGAGGGCCGCGAGGTGTGGGTGGACGGTCTGCGGTCGGGAGCGACGGCGTGCTAGAGTTGTCGTTGCACATCCTGGATATACTGGAGAACGGTATCGAGGCGGGCGCGACGCGGGTCGAGTTGCGGATTGAGGAGGATCTGGAAGCCGACCGGCTGACCATCGAGGTCATTGACAATGGAAAGGGGATGGCCGAGGAGACGTTACCCCGCGTGCTCGACCCCTTTTTCACCACGCGGCAGACGCGCCATGTGGGGTTGGGGCTGCCGCTCTTCGCCGCTGCCGCCGAATGGTGCAACGGCGAACTGCACGTAGAATCGCAGGTCGGACAGGGGACGCGGGTAGTCGCCACCTTTCAGCACAGCCATATTGACCGCGCCCCGCTGGGCGACGTCAAAAGCACGCTACTGGCGTTTCTTCTGACCGAGCGACCCGTTGACCTGCACTACGTCCATCGCGTGGACGGGCGCGCCTTCGAGTTCGACACGGCCGAGTTGCGGGATGAGTTGGGCGACGTGCCGCTCACCCACCCGGCCGTGCGCCGCTGGCTGGGGGAGTTTATTGTTGAGGGGGAGATGTCCGTTGCGGGGCTTGCCGCGCTATGAACAAGGCAACAAGACGCCTGTATCTTGAATACAACAATCCGGCTCCAAGGAACCGCACGCTGTTTCTGACCGCGGCCGACCGAAAACGATATGCCGACCTGCCAACGCTTGCCGAGATTCGAATGGATCCGCCTTTCTCTGCACTACTTGACCGCATTTACTCCGGTGATTGTGTAGAAGGAATGTCGCTACTTCCCGATGAAACTATAGACCTTGTCTTTGCTGATCCGCCTTACAACATTGGAAAGGACTATGGCAACAATCATAAGCGGCTTTCAGACCAGGAATATAGAGAGTGGAGCGACCAGTGGATTCGAGAAGCGGTCCGCCTGCTCAAGCCAACGGGCTCCATCTACGTTTGCAGCGATTGGCGTTATTCAGGAATGATTCAGGCACTCTTGGATAGTCACTGCATCGTTAAGAACCGCATCACGTGGCGACGCGAGAAAGGGCGCGGCAGTAGACGCAACTGGAAAAACAATATGGAAGATATCTGGTTCGCTGTCAAGTCAGAGAACTATGTCTTTAATGTTGAAGAGGTCAAGATCAAGAAACAAGTGCTAGCACCCTACCGGGAGAACGGAGAACCCAAAGATTGGGTCGAGGAGAATGGTGAGCGGTATCGCTACACCCACCCGGCCAACATCTGGATAGATACGGTTGTCCCATTCTGGTCAATGCCGGAGAACACACCTCACCCAACTCAAAAGCCCGAGATGGTCGTCGAACGGGTGATAAAGGCCAGTTCGAGTCCCGGAGACGTTGTACTTGATCCCTTTATGGGTTCAGGCACAACGGCAGTAGTCGCTTCTCGGTTGGGACGGCGCTTTATCGGCTTTGAGATCAACAAAGAATACGTTCGCCTGTCCGCGAAACGACTTGACCGGACGCAACGTGGTCTGCTCTAGCGAGGCCTGATGAACATTTTCGACGAATTGCGGGCGCGAATCGAAACCTTCTTGCAGTCACGAAAGTCATTCATTGTCAGCGAAGAGTTCCGCCGCAGCACTCGGGGTGTAGGCGACGCAATTGAGGGCCTGATTGTTGACGAATTCGGAGATATCGCAAAGGGACTCGTTGATGTAGTTGATACCAGTTTCAGCCGCCGGGCGATGGAGGATTTGTCTTTCAGGATTGGCAGCGGGTACTATGCAGTGGATGTGAAAACCCATCGTGAGGAACCGGGCTTTCACATGCCCAATTTGACCTCGGTGAAGCGGCTGATGGACTTTTACGAAAACGATGACAACTATTTCGTCATCGTTATGATAAAGTACCGTCTCACTGATACCGGAAGCCTCGAGGACGTCACCGCCATCGTTGAGCCAATCGAGTGGTTTGATTGGGACTGCTTGCGCATTGGTGCTCTGGGATGGGGGCAACTACAGTTTAGAAGCGCGTCTGACATTCGGGTTAACCGCAGCCAAACTCGGAAAGATTGGCTTCGCTCTTTCACCGGGGAGTTGAGGGAACATTATGCCAGGGAAGAGAACAAGATCAAAGAGCGATTGGACTATTTGGAAGCGTTCGTTGCGAAGAAGTTGGGTTAGCAGCAGCAAGTCAGGATGCACCGCTCGTGAGCCTGTGGATTGAAACCGCATACCAGAGCCTCGCCAGGGCCGGCGAGGAAGTGTGCGGGGAAGCGGTCAGAACCTTTCAAACCGAAGACTGTTTTTTTGCTATCCTTGCCAGCGGCCCGCAGGGTGGGGCGGAGGGTGCTGCCCTGGCCGGGCAGACGACGGAGCGCGCCCTGGAGATGCTGCAGGCGGGAGATGCACCTGACCGCGTGGCGGATTCCCTCATCGTTGCGCCTCCCGCCGGTGAGGAGGTCACCTTTTCCATCCTGCAGGTACTGGGCGGAGACCAGGCCCACCTGGTGGAGTGCGAGGCCTTGCCTCTGTGCCTCATCCGGCGCGGCGAGGTAGAGTTCCTGCCGCTGAGCGAGGAGATCGTCCACGGGCGGCTCCTACGCGCGTGCCGCTTCCGGCTGCGCGATGGCGACTATATGGCGATGGTCAGCCAGGGCTATCTGCGCCCCCGGGGCTGGGGGTGGGGCTGGGCCGACATCGCCGTCGCCGTGCGGCGCTGGACCGACACCGGCTGCGACGCTGGCGAACTCCTGGGCGCGCTGGTGCGCACCTACCGCCGCCTGAACCCCGCACCGCCCCGGCAGAACGTGACCGTCGTCGCCATGCACGTCCGGCCCGTGCGCACCGCCACCGTCTGGACCGGCCCGCCGGCCGACCCGGCCCAGGACGGGGCGGCGCTGGAGAAGTTGATGGCCGAGCCGGGCACGCGGGTTATCTGTGGCGACACCACCGCCCAGATCGCCGCCCGGCTGCTGGGGGCCGAACTGGAGATGGAGCCCCGCCCCGAACACGGCTGGGCAGAGGTGCCGCCCGTCTCACGCCTGGAGGGGGTGGACCTGGTCACGGAGGGGCTGGTGACGCTGGGCGAGGCGCGGGAGCGCATGGCGGCGGCGAAGCGGGTGCGCGATCTGCCCCGAGGGGAAGATGGCGCCACGCGGCTGGCCCGTGTGCTGCTGGCAGCCGATAGGATCCACTTCATCGTCGGCCTGGCAGTCAACCCCGCCCAGGCCGCGGACGCCGCCCGCACTGTCCCGCTGCGGCAGGCGGTGGTGCAGGAACTGGTGCACGACCTGAAGGCGCGGGGCAAGTTGGTGTCAGTTGAATACATGTGAATGTGATCGCATGCGTTTTATGCTTGTCGGGCCTGTCGGATTTCGCCGGGCAATGTGCTCAAAGGGGACGTGCCGTCCCCGTATGTGGTGTTAAGACTGTATGCTCCGAATGTGAGACGCGGACGACACGTCCGCTCTGAGCACACCGCGAGATCCCAGAGAGCCTGCATGTTTTACATAGCCGGACGGTGAACCGATAATGGGTGTCCGAGATCCTGAGACTGAGTGGGTGCGTGTGCAGATTTATCGTCGCATGAGCGGTGAACAGCGCATCGCATTGGCGGCGGAGATGTTCGAGGACGGCGTCGCCATTGTGCGGGCCTCAATTCTCGACCGCTACCCAGACAGCAGCGCTGATGAGCTCAAACGGCAAGTGCGTTGGCGTGTCCTGCCACACGGGCTGGCGCTACAGGTGGAGCGATACCTGCAGAACATGCAAACGAGGGAAAGTCAATGAGCATCCAGGGCGAAATACTGCTCTTTGTCATTGACCAACTGGAGCGGCTGGACGTCCCCTACATGCTTGTCGGCTCGTTCGCTTCCAATTATTGGGGGCGACCGCGCTTCACTCACGACGCCGACATGATTGTCGAGATTCCGGTCAGCAAAGCTGCGTCTCTGGCATCTGCACTGGAGGCCGACTTTTATGCGCCCCAGTTCGCGATTGAGGAAGCGATAGCCAGACGTTCGCACTTTAACGTTATCCACCTGGAGCAATCTTTCAAAGTGGACTTCTGGGTGCGTCGCGACGAGTCTTATGCACGCGAGGACTTCCAGCGCCGACGGCGCGTGACCATGTTTGGGCGCCCGGTGTGGGTGAACAGCCCGGAAGACACCATCCTGAACAAACTGCGTTGGTACAAAATCTCGCCGGTGCTCGACCGTCAACTTCAAGACGCGCTGGAAGTGTACGAGATTCAAGAGCCCGATCTGGACCAGGCATACCTGGATAGATGGGCTGCCCGGTTGGGAGTGGCCGACTTGCTGGCCCGTATTCGGGCCGGGGCTGCGCGCCCGCCGGACGAGAAGTAATCGTTTCGCCATACCTGAGTGTCAGGTTCAACCTATCAGACGAATCTACGAACTACGAATTTACGAATCTACGAATTTACGAATCCAGGAGGTGTATATGACAGCACGGTATCACCAGTTGACGGACGAATCCTGCTATCACAGACGAGAGGTGTAAATATGGAGCAACCTAAAATCGGCGTATATATCTGCGAGTGCGGCATCAACATCGCCGCCACGGTCAACGTGCGGGAGGTGGTCGCCTTCGCCAGCCGGTTGCCCAACGTGACCGTCGCCCGCGAGTACAAGTACATGTGCTCCGAGCCCGGCCAGAATATGATCAAGGACGACATCCGGGAGTTGGGCCTCACCCGCGTGGTGGTCGCTTCCTGCACCCCGCGCATGCACGAGACCACCTTCCAGACCGCCGTCTCTGAGGCCGGCCTTAACCCCTACTACTTCGCCATGGCCAACATCCGCGAGCAGTGCTCTTGGATCATCAAGGACGTCGCGCCGGCCACGGCCAAGGCGAAGCGGCTGGTCAGTTCGGCCGTCTATCGGGTGGCCTACCAGGAGGCACTGGAGTCACACAAGGAACCGGTCACCAAGGCGGCGCTCATCGTTGGCGGGGGCATCGCCGGCATCCAGGCGGCCCTTACGATGGCCGATGCTGGCTATCCGGTCTACCTGGTTGAGCGGGAGCCCTCCATCGGCGGGCACATGGCGCAACTGGACAAGACCTTCCCCACGCTCGATTGTAGTACCTGAATTCTCGGCCCCAAGATGATGGATGCCGGTCGGCATCCCAACATCACGCTCCTGAGTTATAGTGAGGTCGAGGAAGTCTCAGGCTACGTGGGCAATTTCAAGGTCAAGGTGCGCAAGAAGGCCCGCTACGTGGACGAGGAGAAGTGCACCGGCTGCGGCCTGTGCTGGACCGAGTGCCTGACACGGCGCATCCCGCGCCTGAAACTGATCAAGATGGGCGAGATGAGTGTCGGGGAAAGGAGACCCGGAGAACGATGAGTGAGATTCCAGTAAGCGAGATTCTCGACCGCTATCCAACCGAGAGAGCCTCTAGCCTGGCTGTGCTGGAGGACGTCCAGCGGGAGTACAAGTACCTGCCCCGCGAGGCCCTGGAGACGACGGCCGAGAGACTGAAGATGCCCTTGAGCGAAGTTTACCAAATCGCCACTTTCTTCAAGGCCTTCAGCCTCACTCCCAAGGGGGAAAACGTCATCAAAGTCTGCCTGGGTACGGCCTGTCACGTGGGAGGCGGGCCGCGTATCATGGCAGCAGTGGAGAAGAGCCTGGGGATCAAGGCTGGCAGCACGACGCCCGACTACAAGTTCTCGCTGGAGGCGATCCGGTGTGTGGGAGCCTGCGCGTCGGGACCTATGATGCTGATCAACGAGCAGCCCTATAGTAAGATGACGCCGGCCAAGGCTGACGAACTGGTGGAGCGATTGCGCAGTGGAGAGCTCGCGCCAGAACCGACCGAGGCAGTGACTGTTGAGACCGCCGGGCCACCTGCACCGGTAGACCTATCCGCAGTGCCGCCAGCAGGTTAGGGAAGGAGAAAACCATGCCTAAACTCAAGAGCTTGGAAGAGTTGCAACAACTGCGGAAGCGAGTACAGAAAGAGATCAAAGCCCGCACCCAGGCGAGCACGACCATCACTGTCGGGATGGGCACCTGTGGCATCTCGGCCGGTGCGCGGGAGGTGATGCACGCCATTCTGGCGGAGTTGGAGGAGCGTAACATAGATGCCCACGTGACCACCACCGGTTGTATTGGCATGTGCTTCAAGGAGCCCCTGGTGGACATCCAGCAGGGCGATGAACCGCGCGTCACCTACGGCAACGTCACCCCGTCCATGGTGCCCCGCCTGATCGAGGAGCACTTGGTGCAGGGCAACGTGGTGGCCGAATGGGTCGTCGGACGGATAACGGGATAGGAGGGAACGAATGGCCGAACGATATCGAGCTGATGTGTTGGTCTGCACCTGCCCGGCCTGCACGAAGGCCGGCGCACAGCCGCTACTCCGGGCCCTCACAGCGGAGTTGGAGCGACGCGGACTGGCCGGCGAGGTGCGGGTGGTGGAGACCGGCAGTCGCGGCTTCTGTTATATGGGACCCATCGTGGTTGTCCAACCTGAAGGTATCTTGTACTGCCATGCACAGGCTGCGGACGTGCCGGAACTGGTGGAGGAGACGCTGGTCAAGGGCCGCATCGTCGAGCGCTTGACCTACAAAGAGCCGGTCACCCACCGGGCTGTGCCTTACTATAGGGACATCCCATTCTATGGCAAGCAGATGCGCCTTGTGCTGCGCAACTGCGGGCTGATCAATCCTCACAACATTGAGGAGTACATCGCCATCGGCGGCTACGCGGCGCTGGGCAAGGTGCTCTCCTCCATGACCCCTGAAGAGGTTATCCAGGAGGTCAAGGACGCCGGCCTGCGAGGACGGGGCGGGGCCGGCTTCCCCACTGGGCTCAAGTGGGGGTTCGCCCGCCAATCGCCGGGGGACGTGAAATACATCGTCGCCAACGGTGACGAGGGCGACCCTGGGGCCTTTATGGACCGTGGCCTGATGGAAGGGGACCCCCATGGTGTCCTGGAGGGTATGATCATCGGTGCTTACGCCATCGGAGCCCAGCGGGGCTTCCTCTACATGCGCGATGAGTACCCCCTGGCGATACGAAATCTGACTATCGCTATTGAGCAGGCGCGCGAGTACGGCCTGCTGGGCGAGAACATCCTGGGCTCAGGCTTTGATTTTGACGTCCAAATCGTGCGCGGGGCCGGAGCCTTCGTATGCGGCGAGGAGACGGCGCTGATGGCCTCCATTGAGGGACGCGCCGGCAATCCTCGCCCCCGACCGCCTTACCCTGCGCAGAGCGGCCTGTGGGGCAAGCCGACCAACATCAACAACGTTAAGACTTGGGCTACCATCCCGGTTATCATTGAGCGTGGCGCGGACTGGTATAGCCAGATCGGGACGGAGACCAGTAAGGGAACGGTGGTCTTCTCCCTCGTAGGCAAGATCAACAATCCGGGGCTGGTCGAGGTGCCCATGGGCATCAGCCTGCGGGAGTTGATCTACGAACTGGGCGGCGGCGTTCCCAACGGCAAACGGTTCAAAGCCGTACAGACCGGGGGGCCGTCGGGGGGCTGCATCCCGGCCCAACTCCTGGACCTGCCGGTGGACTACGAGCACCTAAAAGAGGTGGGCTCGATCATGGGCTCCGGCGGGATGGTCGTCATGGACGAGGACACCTGTATGGTGGACATCGCCCGCTACTTCCTCGATTTTCTCAAGGATGAATCCTGTGGCAAATGCACGCCCTGCCGCGAGGGAATCAAGCGCATGCTGGAGATTCTGATCCGTATCACCGAAGGGCGGGGAAAGATGAGCGACCTCCAGGTGCTGGAAGGGTTGGCGCGGGGGGTGAAGGAGACCGCCTTGTGTGGCCTGGGCCAGACGGCGCCCAACTCTGTCCTCAGCACGCTCCGGTACTTCCGCGAGGAGTACGAAACCCACATCCTGGAGCAACGGTGTCAGGCCGGCGTCTGCACCGCGCTGGTGCGGGCGAAATGCACCAACGCCTGCCCGGCCGAGGTGGACGTGCCCAGTTACGTGGCACTCGTCGCCCAGGGCCGCTACGCTGAGGCGCTGGAGGTTCACCGCCGGCGCAACCCCTTCGCCCTGATCTGCGGCCGTATCTGCCCGGCCTTCTGCGAGGCTAAGTGTCGCCGTGGCGAACTGGATCAACCCGTCGCCATCCGCCAGATCAAGCGCTTTATGGCCGATCACGAACTTGGAAAGGCGTGGACGCCCAGGCGGCTCGAGGGGCCCAAGGCGGAGAAGGTGGCGGTCATCGGTGCTGGGCCAGCGGGCCTGACGGCGGCGTTGCGGTTGGCCCAGAAGGGCTATCCGGTCACTGTGTTCGAGGCGCTGCCCGTGGCTGGCGGTATGATGGCCGTCGGTATCCCTGAGTACCGCCTGCCCCGCGACGTCCTCAACGTGGAGATCGAGAACATCAAGCGGGCCGGGGTCGAGATCAGGCTGAACACGGCGCTAGGCAAAGATTTCAGCATTGATGACTTGCTGGACCGAGATGGGTACAAGGCTGTTATCCTGGCCATCGGCGCGCACAAGAGCCGTGAGTTGCGCGTCGAAGGTGAGGAGATGGAGGGAGTCTCCCACGGCACCCAGTTCCTACGCGATATCGCGCTGGGCCAGGCCCCCGATCTGCATAGTAAGCGGGTGGCGGTCGTGGGCGGCGGCGACGTGGCGATTGACGCCGTGCGCTCGGCCTGGCGATTGGGCGCTGCTGAGGTACACCTGGTCTACCGCCGCAGCCGGCCCGACATGCCCGCCCGCGACGACGAGGTGGAAGCAGCCGAGAAAGAAGGCATCCAGTTCCACTTCCTGACCAACCCCAGCCGCGTGATAGGCGACGGCAAGGTGACCGGCGTCGAACTGCTGCGTCAAGAGTTGGGCGAGTTCGATGCCAGCGGCCGGCGGCGGCCGGTACCCATCCCCGGCTCAGAGTTCACAATGGACATAGACGTCCTCATCCCGGCCATCGGCCAGGAGCCAGATCTTTTCTGGCTGGACGGCGACAGTACCATCGAGACCGGACGTGGTGCGACCTTCGCCGTGAGCGATGGGCTGGCCACAACCCGGCGCAGGGTCTTCGCCGCCGGCGATGCAGTGCTCGGCCCGGCTACGGTGATCCAGGCCGTGGCCCAGGGCAATCAGGTGGCCGACGAGGTGGACCATTACCTGCGCACTGGCCGCGTGGAGAAAGCCAGGGTCAGACCCGGTTATGAGGTCATTGAGCAGCGCTTCGACATGGAACAGTACTACAAGGCCGTGCGGCCCAAGGCGCGGGAACTCGCTATTGAGGAGCGACGGGGCAACTTCAACGAAGTCGAACTCCCCTTCGACGAGAAGGTGATTCAGGAGGAGTGCAAGCGCTGCATCCGCTGCGACCTGGAATGGTTGGAGACGATGGGGTTGGAACTTGTCCCTGCCGCCGAGCGGGTTCTGGTCCAGTCTGGCCGACCGGGCTTTACGGAGGAGGAAAACGCATGATCACTATAACCATTGACGGTCAGGAGATTCAGGCCGAGGAAGGGCAGACCGTTCTTGAGGTCGCCAAGGCGAACGGCATCGAGATACCCACGCTCTGCTATCACCCGCTCTTGGAGCCCTACGGGGCCTGCCGCCTCTGCATGGTGGAGATTACGCAACGAGGACGTACCTCGCTGGATACTTCCTGCACCCATCCGGCGGCGGATGGGTTAGTGGTGCAGACCCGCTCACCGGCCGTGCTGGAGGCCCGCAAACTGGTCCTGGGGCTGCTGCTCTCTCGCACTCCCAACGTGCCGATCATCCAGGACCTGGCGCGGGAGTACGGCATCACGGAGCCGCCCTTCCCCACCGACACCCCCGATGAGAAGTGCATCCTCTGCGGCCTGTGCGTGCGCACGTGCCACGAACTGGTCAAGGCCGACGTGCTGAACTTCTCCGAGCGGGGCATCGAACGGCGGGTGGGACCGCCTTTCCTGGAGAAGACCCGCCAGTGCATTGGCTGTGGGGCCTGCACCATCATGTGCCCCACCGGTGCCGTCGAGATCGTGTTGGAGAAGGAGGCGGTCTACAAGGAGAAGCCGCTAGGGCCGACTTCGGCTATCTGGGTGCCCTCAATGCAGGCGGTGCCCCGCGTGCCGGTGATTGACACCGACGCCTGCATCCGCTTCCGCCAGAACGACCGTACCGAGGGCGAGATCGCGGACGCCTGCGGGGCCTGCCAGATGGTGTGCGAGGCCGGTGCGGTGGACTTCGAGCAGCAAGATGAGATACTGGAACTGGACGTGGGGGCCATCATCGTCGCCACCGGCTTCGAGATGTGGGATCCCACCCAACTTTCCCAGTACTCCTACGGCAAGTCGCCCAACATCATCACTGGCATGGAGTTTGAGCATCTCTCCAACGCCGGCGGGCCGACTAGCGGCGAGATCCTGCTGGCCAATGGGAAGAAGCCGCAACGTGTAGCAATCCTCCACTGCGTCGGCAGCCGTGACCACAACGCCCATCCCTACTGCTCCCGCATCTGCTGCATGTACTCGCTCAAGCAAGCCCACCTGGTGCGCGACAAGACCGGGGCCGAGGTGTACGAGTTCTACATGGACATGCGCTCCTTCGGCAAGGGCTACGAGGAGTTCTACGAGCGAGTGCAGAAGGAGGGTGTCACCTTCGTGCGCGGCCGTGGTGCCGAGGTGGAGGTGCTGGAGCCGCAAAATGGGCGAAAGTACGGCCAACTACGCGTCAGGGGGGAGGATGCCAACCTTGGGCGGCTGGTGGCGGTGGATGTGGACATGGTGGTGCTCAGCACGGCCATTGAGGCCCCACATGACGCCGACCGGGTGGCAGCGCTCTTTGGCCTGAGTCGCACGGAGGATGGCTTCTTCGCCGAGGCCCATCCCAAGATGCGGCCGGTGGAGACCAACACAGACGGCGTTTTCCTGGCCGGGACTGCCCAGGGGCCCAAGGACGTGCCGGATACGGTGGCCCACACTGGCGCGGCGGCATCCATGGCGCTGGCGCTGCTGGACAAGGGCGAGGTGACCATCTCACCGACGATCTCTGTCGTGGACGAGGTGCTCTGCTCGGGCTGCAAGACCTGCATCGCGCTCTGCCCCTACACTGCCATCAGTTTCATCGAGGAGAAGAACGTCGCCCGCGTCAACGAGGCGCTGTGCAAGGGCTGCGGCACCTGTGCGGCAGCCTGCCCCTCCGGCGCCATCATGGCGCGGCACTTCACCGACCAGCAGATTATGGCTCAGATCGAGGGGCTCTTCCGCGTGCTCGAGCCTCAGGCAGTGGAGGTAGGCAGATGAACAATGAGAGTACGGTGTTGATCTATGGGACCAATCTGGGCGGCTATCGGGCCGCGTATGCCCTGGGCAAGAGCGGTCACAAGTTCATCCTGCTCAACCGGGGTTCTTACGTGGATGAGATGAGATATCAGGCGCTGGCCCAAATGCCGCTCGACTTTTGCTGGATCTGCGGGCACATGCCCCAGCGTCTGTTCAAGGCCCTCGGCGCGATGCAGGACTGTTACAACGCCGAACTGCTGGAGGTTTCTGGCGAGGCGGGGCACTTCCACGTCAAGTTCAAGAAGCGAGACAAGGTGGTCAATAACTTCGCCTGCACCGAATGTGACCAGTGCATCGAGGTCTGCCCGGTCGAGGTGGACGGCCACAAGGCGATCCGGGTCGTCCCCGAGGCGGCGTGGGAGAACTGCTACGTGATTGACTTCGAGCACTGCACCCGCTGCGGCAAGTGCGAGGAAGTATGCCCCACCGGCGCCCTCAAGGTCGAGCGACCGGAGGAGGTGCTGGAGGCTGACGTCGGGGCGATTATCCTGGCCGATACGTTCGAGGAGCCCAGCGATGAGGACCTGCGCGATTTCGCGCTGGGGCAGAGTTCCAGCGTGGTCCGCAACTCCGAGGTGGCCAGGCGCTCGCTTCTGACCAACTTCGTGCGCGATTCCGTGCGCCTGCCGTCCGGCAAGATCCCGCAGACGTTCGGCATCGTCGTCACGCCCCACTTCAACCGGCCGGGCGTCGAATACGAGAACTACAACCTGAGCGTGAGCGCCATCTACCGCGCCGTCCGGCTCAAGGATGTCCTCCCGCAGGCCGACGTGACCGTCTTCCTGCACGACTATCGGGGGACGGGGAAGGGGCACTATCGGTGGTACCAGAAAGCCCTGGGCGCTGGTGTGCGTGTGGAGCGGGCGGAAACGCTCAAGATCGTCCCCGAGGACGGCGCTGAGCGAGTGACCATCCACTACGCCTCCGTGGGGGGCGAATCGTACACGCACACCGTCGAGTTGGCCATCCTGGTCACCGGGCAAAGCCCCCCGTTGCAGATGGCCGAACTGTCGCGGCTTACCGGCGTGCAGGCGGACGGGAACGGGTTCTGTCACATCCGGCCCTTCTCGTGCTGCGAGACGGACGTGGACGGCATCTTTGCTCTCGGGGAACTCACGGGGCCAAAGGGCAACCCGGAGACCGTCTGGGAGGGCTGCGCGACCCTGACCGAGGTGCAGAAGTACCTGGGGGAGAAGAACTTTAAGCCGGCCCCCGGCCCACCGCTGCGGGACGTGGAGGGTGAACCTATCCGCGCCGGCGTGTTCTTATGTAGTTGTTTTGGCCTCTTCAACGAACGGATAGACCTGCCGGCGCTGGAGGAGCAGGTGCGGGCGCTGCCCGGCGTCGCTCACGCAGAGATCATCGAGGGCTGCTGCACCGGCCCCACGATCAAGGCGACGGCCGAGCGCATCAAGCAGTCCGGCGTCAACCGGGTCGTCCTGGCCGTCTGCACGCCCTTGCAGAAGAAGGGCAAATACGACAAGGCCGTGATGATGGCCGGGCTCAACCCTCTCCTGTGCGAGTACCTGCGCTTCCGGGAGGACGTCATACAGGTGCACACGGACCGGGACAAGATGCTGGAAAAGTCGCTGGCGCTGGTCCGGGGCGGGGTGGAGAAGGTCAAGCGCGGGATGCAGGCCGGCCCGCCCATGGACACGTTCACCCCGCGGGCGCTGGTCGTCGGCGGGGGGCTGGGCGGACTGACCGCGGCTACCGAGATCGCCGCCAACGGCTTCCCCGTCGTGCTGGTGGAGCACGAGGAGAAACTGGGCGGGCAGATGCAGTATCTGGACGAGGAGCAACGGAAGTACGTGGAGGGGCTCATCTCCGCTGTGGAGAGCGTCGACAACGTCACCTGCTACACTCAGGCGCACCTGACCCAGGCGGAGGGGTACGCGGGCAACTACCACGTGGTGGTGGATGCGCCAACGGGGACTGTCCCGGTGGACACCGGCGTGATCATCGTGGCGACGGGGGCCCAGGAGTACCGGCCGGAGGGCTTTCTCTATGGTCAGGATCCACGGGTGATGACGCAGGCGGAACTCCAGGCGAAAATGAGCGGCGGTGAGACCGCCGGCCGGGTGGCGATGATCCAGTGCATAGGCTCAAGAACCCCGGAGGTGCCCTACTGCTCCCGGCTCTGCTGCAACCAGGCGCTGAAGAACGCCATTGTGCTGCGGGAGAAGGGAAGCGATGTCACCGTTTTCTACCGCGACATCGCAACCTACGGCAAGGTGGATTACTACCGGCTGGCCAGGGAGGCGGGGGTACGGTTCGTCCGTTTCCCCGATGATCGCTACCCCGAGGTACGGAGCAACGGAAACGGGCTGGAGGTCGTCAATGGAGAGATGCGCGTCCAGGCGGATTGGGTCGCGCTGAGCACCGGGATCGTGCCGGACGCGGAGAATAGCCAGGCCCTCTCGCGGTTGCTGAACTATCCGCTGGATTACGAGGGCTTTTTCTCCACCGACATCAGTTGCTATCCCTACGAGGAAGCGATCAAGAAACTGACCAAGCCCTTCGAACTGGCCAGTAACGGCATCTTCCCGGTGGGGTTGGCTCACTCGCCTCGCTCGTTCGAGGAGACGATCCTGACCGCAAAGGACGCGGCCGGCCGCGTGCTGGTGGTCATCGGCAAGAAGAAGATGCCTCCTCCTAACAAGATGTTTGTTGCTGACGTGCACGAATCCCTGTGCATGGGGTGTGGCCTCTGTGTGGACGTCTGTCCCTACGGCGCACGGTACATTGACGAGGTCGAGAAGGTGGCCCGGGTGCACCCCTTCCTGTGCGATTCGTGCGGCTCGTGTGTGGCGATATGTCCCAACGACGCCTCTTATCTGCGTGACTTTATGGGCCAGCAGTCCATAGCCGCGCTCGATGCCTTGCTGGTGTGAGGTGAAATATGAGCGACGAACAAGAATTCGAACCCAGAATCATCTACTTCCTGTGCAGTTGGTGCGGCTCCGGTGGCGGCGAGACCGCCGCCGCTCACCACCTGCATTATCCTGAGAACGTGAGGCCGTCCCGCGTCAACTGCACCGGGGCGCTACCGGCTGTGCACATCATTCGCCCGCTGATTGAGGGGGCGGATGGCGTGGTGATCAGCGGCTGTTATCCGGGCGACTGCCATTATAACGATGGCAACTTCCGCGCCCGCAGGCGGGTCGCGCTGGTGAAAAGCATCCTGGATACGCTTGGCCTGGAGCCGGAGCGGGTCTGGTTCCGCTACGTGGCGCACGGTGAAGGCCAGCGGTTTGTGGACACAGCCACCGAGTTCAACGATCACATTAAGAAACTAGGGCCCAATCCGCTGAAGACAAGGAGCGACACATGAACGATAAAGGTGCAATCCTGCCAGCAGAGAACGGCGTTGAAGCCGCCGTCGTCGGCTGGCTAAAGGAGGCATTGAACAAAAAGGTCTTTGACGCACTCCTCATGCCCGTGCAGGTGCCGGCGGGGGATTCGTTCGCCTACCTGCTGCTGCAGAATCCGGCTCTTCTCGAAAACGGTTCTCCGCTGCCCCCTGTGATGCCTGTCCAGGGTGCCAGGGCGATCAGCCGTCTGACGATGCGCGGGAACGGGAGTAAACGCATCGCGGCGGTCGTGCGCCCCTGTGAGGCGCGGGCGGCCATCGAGTTAACCAAACTCGAGCAGGCGCACCTGGACAATCTGTGGCTGATCACCGTAGACTGCCCCGGAGTGTTGCCTCTGTCGGACTATCTCGATGATCCGGCCGCCGGTGCGGCCCGTTTCGTGGAGGCATCTCAGCATTGGGACCGCGCACCCATGCGGCCAGTCTGCCAGATCTGCCACCGCTTCAGCATGCCGGCCTCCGACCTGCACGTTGGCACGCTGGGCAGCGCGGATGGAGCAGTCTTCGTCATCCCAGGTAGCCCGAAGGGGGAGCGCGTCCTGGAGAGTATGGATATGCCCGTGGACGCGGCGCTGGACGACTGGGCCGCGCAGGTCAAGGAGATGGAGGAGGCCCAGACGGAGCGACGCCAGCAGGCCCACGCGGACTTGAGGGCGGGGATCGCAGGGCCGGACGGACTGCTGGACGTGTTCAGTGATTGCATCAATTGCCATAACTGCCAGCGGGTCTGCCCTGTATGCTACTGTCGTCAGTGCTACTTTGAATCGGCAGCGTTGAAACTCCCCCCCGAAAACTACCTGACAAGATCGAAACGGAAAGGGGCGCTGAGGTTCCCACCCGATACCCTGCTGTTCCACATCGGGCGGGCGTCGCACATGATCCTCTCGTGTGTTTCGTGCGGAGCGTGTGAGGATGCCTGTCCTATGTCCATCCCTGTCGCTCAGGTCTTTAGCCTGTTGGCGGATCGGGCCCAGGAGACGTTCGGGTACGTCGCGGGCAAAAGCCTGGATGACCCGCTGCCCCTGGTGGCCTACGAGATGGACGAATTCCACCAGGTGGAGCAGCCCTACGTAGAGATCTACCACAAGCGGGAGGTGCAGGATGCCTGAGGGCCTGAAAATCAACAAAGGAGCACAGGAGGCCGTGCGAGAGTTGCTTTGCTCTCTCCTGGAGAGCGGCCGGGTGAATGGTGTGCTTGCTCTGGGAAGGACCAGGGGAGCCAACGGGGGCGTGGCGTATTCGTTGTTCACAGACTCAGATGCGTTTGTGGCGGATGGCGCCGCACTTCCCTTCCTCCCGTTCATGCCAGCCAATGCAGGTGGGTTGCTCTCCCGCCTGACGTTGAAGGGGTCGCTCGCCGGGCCAGTCGCGGCCGTGGTCAAGCCGTGCGAGTTGCGGGCCTTCATCGAACTGGTGAAGCGCAGCCAGGGCAGCCTGGACAACCTCCTGCTCATCAGTTCGACCTGTGGTGGCGTCTATCCTCTCGACGTGGGTGCCAATGGCGGTCTGGAGGAGAGGCTGCCCCGGTACTGGGAGGCGGTGAAGCAGGGCGAGGTAGATAGCGATGTCCGGCCGGTCTGTCGTGCCTGCGTGCACTTCGTGCCCGAAAACGCCGACATCACGGTCGCCCTGGTGGGGGAGGAGGACCTCGACACGCAATGCACGCTCTTCTTGGACACCGAGAAGGGGGCCGCGTTTGTGAAGGGGTTGGAGGGCTTGCAGGGAACGTCTCTGTCGGGCGAACTGGAGACTGAACCGATCCAACGCTCCCACAGCCAGCGTGCGGCCTACCGGGAGGAACTCTTTGCCGGGGTAGAAGTGGGCATGCAGGAACTGATCCGCACCTTTGGCCGTTGCATCGGCTGCCACGCCTGTAAGACGGTGTGCCCAATCTGCTATTGCAGCCTGTGCTACTTCGATTCTCAGGACTGCGAGTATTTACCTGAGATCTACGAGAGTGAGTTGGAGAGAAAAGGAGGGCTGCGGTTACCGCCCAACACGGTATTCTTCCAACTCGGGCGGCTGGCCCACGTGAGCGTCTCCTGCGTGGGATGTGGTATGTGCACAGACGTGTGTCCGGCCGATATCCCCGTCTCGACCATCTTCTCGAAAGTGGGAACATCGGTTCAGGCGCTGTTTGACTATCAGCCGGGGAAGGACGTCACCGAGGAGATCCCGCTGATGACTTTCGAAGAAGAAGAACTCGCTCAGGTTGCAACGTAGGGGGAGAAATGGAAGAGCAAGAGTTTACACCTAAGATCGTGGGATTTCTCTGTAACTGGTGCGCGTACACTGCCGCCGATACGGCCGGGGTGTCCCGGCTCCAGATGCCCCCTTCGGTCATGGTCGTCCGCGTGATGTGCTCCGGTCGGGTTGACCCGCTGTTTGTGCTCTCCGCTTTTCTCAGGGGGGGCGATGGCGTGTTGGTCGCTGGATGCTGGCCTGGCCAGTGCCACTACCAGAAGGGGAACTTTCACGCGCGCCGACGGGCCGCGATGCTCAAGAGCATCTTCGAGACGCTGGGCCTGGAAATGGGGGATCGCTTCAGGCTTTCGTGGGTCTCAGCATCCGAGGCTCCCCGGTTCGCAGAGGTGGCGAAGGGATTTACTGAGGAGGTAAAGCAACTGGGCCCCAGTCCTATCTGGGACGAAGTGTTTCTGTAAGCACGAATTCCCGCCACCTCGCTTGTCAGTTGTGGGCCCCCGCGGCCTTGTCGGCCGGTCCGTCGGGCACTTTAGGCGAGACGGCGGGTTTTTGGCGGAAGCAAGAATGGAGAGGTTGCTTGCAATGCCACTGTCCCGGTAGAGGCTTGAAGGGACAAATCTGGTCTTTTTCCCTTATTGGTAGTATAATGCGCGTATGAACTACCTGATACTACCAATAGGAGAGGTACAATGCGTATCTATACCCAACGGGTACAAACGGTCCTCACCGCTGAGCAATATGCTCTGTTGCGACAATTGTCCAAGGAACGGGATAAGCCTGTCAGTGTCCTGATCCGCGAGGCGGTGGAGCGAGTCTACTTCAAACAGGCTGCCTTGTGGCGTCGTCGCACTGCCCTGAAGAGCCTTCTTTCTCTGAATGCTCCGGTTGCCGATTGGGAGCAGATGGAGGAAGAGATCATCAAGGGAGCACTGGATGAGTAGAGAGATCTCCTTCCTGGACGTAAATGTCCCGATGTATGCGGCGGGAGAGGAGTACCCCTACAAGGCCTCCTGCGTTGGGCTGATGACGGAGATCGTTGAAGGCCACATCGCTGTGGCTATTGACACCGAGATTATCCAGGAGGTCTTGTACCGCTATGGGGTTTTAGGGCGCTGGCAGATTGGGGCGACGATGGCAACTAACCTGCTGGACATTGTTCCCACTGTCTATCCGGTTCTCGTTGCCGATGTGCGCAAGGCCGTTGAGCTCTTCAAGCGATACGCCAAACAAGGGGTCAAGGCCAGAGATCTTATCCACGTCGCTGTGATGTCAAACAATGGGTTGACGAAAATCATCTCCACCGATGCCCATTTCGACCGTGTCGAGGGCATTGCTCGCCTCGACCCGCAGATGATGTTCGCCGAGATGGGTGGATAGGAGAAAAACAGGAGGTTTGGATGTCATGAGTGCGGACTTTGAACCACGAATCGTCGGCTTTCTGTGCAACTGGTGTACCTACGCCGCGGCCGACACGGCCGGCGTGTCCCGGCTGGAGCAGCCACCCAACGTGGACATCATCCGCATGATGTGCACAGGGCGCGTGGATCCGGTCTTCATCCTCAAGGCCTTCGCCGAGGGGGCCGACGGTGTCATCGTCTCCGGTTGTCACCCGCCTGGAGACTGTCACTACAATAGCGGTAACTACAAGACCTTCCGCCGCATGCCGCTGGTGGAGGCGCTGCTGGCGCAGTACGGTGTCGAGAAGGAGCGCTTCTACTGGGGCTGGATCTCCGGCGCAGAGGCCCCCAAGTGGGCCCAACTGGTGCGCGATTTCACCGAGCAGGTGCGTGTCCTGGGGCCGCTCAACTGGAAGCGTGAACTCGAAAGTAAGGAGGAATAGGCCGATGCCTGAGGACACGAAAGAAACGAAAAACGGAAAACTCAAACTGGGCCTCTACTGGGCTGCCTCCTGCGGCGGCTGCGATATCGCCGTCCTGGAGTTGCGGGAAAAGATCCTGGACCTGGACGCGGCAGCCGACATCCTCTTCTGGCCGGTGGCGATGGACTTCAAATACAAGGACGTCGAGGCCATGCCCGACGGCCACATGGACGTCTGCCTTTTCAACGGTGCCATCCGCACCAGCGAAAACGAGGAAATGGCCCATCTCCTGCGCGAGAAATCGAAGGTGCTGGTTGCCTTTGGGTCGTGCGCCCACGAGGGCTGCATCCCCGGCCTGGGCAACCTCTTCGACCGCAAGTCCATCTTCGAGCGCGTCTATCTGGAAGCACCCTCCGTGGACAACCCCGAGGGCATCCTGCCACAGACTTCCTACCAAATGCCCGAGGGAGAGGTGACCATCCCCAAGTTCTACAACACGGTCAAGACGCTGGCGCAGGTGGAGGACGTGGACTACTTCGTGCCCGGCTGCCCGCCGCAAGCCCCCCAGATCTGGGCCGTGATTGAGGCCATCCTGGGCGGCAACCTCCCGCCCAAAGGGAGCGTGGTCGGTGCCAACGAGAAAGCCGTCTGCGACGAGTGCAAGTTCAAGCGAGAGGAGAAGCGCATCAAGAAGTTCTACCGCCCCCACGAGATCATCCCTGAGCCTGGGCGTTGCCTCTTCGACCAGGGGATCATCTGCGCGGGGCCGGCGACGCGGGGCGGCTGCGGCGCGCTCTGCCCCAGCGTGGGTATGCCCTGCCGGGGCTGCTACGGCCCGCCGCCGAACGTGATTGACCAGGGGGCGGCGCTCCTCTCGGCCGTTGCTTCGGTCGTGGATGCCGACACCGAGGAGGAGGCGGCCCGCATCGTGGGCGAGATCGTGGACCCGGTGGGCACCTTCTACCGTTTCGGTTTGCCCGCTTCGCTGCTGCACCGGAGGAGGTTGGAGGAAGGTTCATGAGAAAAATCAGCATTGACCCCATCACGAGACTTGAGGGACACGGTAAAATCGAGATCTTCCTCGACGAGGAAGGGAACGTCGCCAACGCTTACCTGGTGGTCCCTGAACTGCGGGGATTCGAGAAGTTTGCCGAAGGCCGGCCTGTGGAGGAGATGCCGCGCATCACGCCGCGCATCTGCGGCGTCTGCCCGGAGGCGCACCACATGGCCTCGGCCAAGGCCTGCGACGCGGTCTACCACGTCGAGGTGCCCCCGACGGGCAGGAAACTGCGTGAAATCCTTTACTCTGCTTTCTATGTTGCCGACCATACGGTTCACTTCTACATCCTGGGAGCGCCCGATTTTGTCCTGGGACCGGATGCGCCACCTGCCGAACGCAACATCCTGGGCCTGATCCACAAGGTTGGCCTGGAGATCGGCGGCGAGGTCATCCGCTGTCGTGGGATGGGGATGGACATTGTGGGCATGCTGGGCGGCAAGACTATCCACCCGGTCGGTGCTCTCCCCGGCGGTGTGAGCAAGGCCATCAACGAGGAGGAGCGGGCGCAAATCGAGGCCTGGGGGCACGAACTGGTCGGGTTCGGCCAGTTCGGCCTGCAACTGTTCCACGACGTGGTGCTGGAGAACAAAGCCTACGTGGACATGATCCTCTCCGACGCCTACACCACGCCTATGTACTATATGGGGCTGGTGGATGAGCGCAACCTGGTCAACTTCTACGACGGCAAGGTGCGCGTCGTGGACCCCGAAGGGAATGAGTTCGTCAAGTATGCGCCGGATGAGTACCTGGACGTGATCGCCGAGCACGTCGAGCCCTGGACGTACCTCAAGTTCCCCTACCTCAAGAAGGTGGGCTGGAAGGGGTTCGTGACTGGCAGGGACAGCGGTGTCTACCAGGCCACGCCCCTTTCGCGGCTCAACGCTGCCGACGGTATGGCCACGCCACGGGCGCAGGAGGCCTACGAGCATTTCTACGAGACGATGGGCGGCAAGCCAGTGCACAGCACGCTGGCCACCCACTGGGCGCGGCTGATCGAGATCCTCTACGCTGCCGAGCGCATCGTCGAACTGGCGACTGACCCCGAAATCACCGACCCACACGTGCGCAACATCCCTACAGAGACACCGGACGAGGGAATTGGCATCGTCGAGGCTCCGCGCGGCACGCTGACTCATCACTACGTCACCGACGAGAGGGGCATTGTCCAGAAATGCAACCTCATCGTCGGCACGACCAACAACTATGCACCCATCTCGATCTCCATCAAGAAGGCGGCCCAGGCGATGATCAAGAAGGGTCAGGTCATCAGCGAGGGATTGCTGGACAGGGTGGAGATGGCCTTCCGCTCTTACGACCCTTGCCTCGGCTGTGCCACCCACACCCTGCCCGGCCAGATGCCGCTGGAGGTGCTGGTGCGCGACGGCGAGGGGAACGTCGTGGAGCGGCTGACGCAATTCGTCGAGTAGCCAGTAGACTTGCTTTGAAAACTCTGGTAGTTGGCCTGGGCAATCCCATCCTGACCGACGATGGGGTGGGCATCTACATCGTGCGGGCGCTGGAGGCACGCTGCCGACGAGATGACGTGACTTTCGCCGAAGCGAGCGTCGGGGGGTTGCGGCTGCTGGACGTCATCGCCGGTTACGAACGAGTTGTCCTGGTGGATGCGATTCAGACCTGTGACGGCAAGCCAGGTGACATTCACCGCCTGCATCCCAACGATCTGCGGGCCTCGTTACATTCGGGCTCGACGCACGATCTTTCCCTGACCGGTGCGCTGGCCCTGGGGCGGGGCCTGGGCATGGTGCTGCCCGACAATGAGGCTATCGTCATCATCGCCATCGAGGTGGAGGACGTGCTGACCTTCGGCGAGACTGTCACACCCGCGGTGGCGGCGACTATCCCCTGCGCCGTGGAGGCTGTGTTGGCTGACTTGGAGACAGGAGAGCCGTAATACACGAACTGGAATTTGACCTGGACTACTTCCGCCGTGGCGTCGAGGCGTTGAATCCCGGCGTCGCCTTCTTCCCCATGTCCTGCATGTCCTGCAAGACGGGGGAGGGGGCGCAGGAGTGGATTGACTGGCTGGTTGAGAGGTGCCGGGCGGGTTGATGCGGAAGACAATCAGCGTGCGCGGCGTGGTGCAGGGAGTCGGCTTCCGGCCCTTCGTCTACCGCCTGGCACACGAACATGACCTGACCGGCTGGGTGCTCAACCACTCCGGCGGGGTAGAGATCGAGGTCGAAGGCCCGGCGGCCGTGCTGGCTCCGTTCGTGCGCGATCTGGAGGAGAAGGCTCCACCGCTGGCGCACATCGAAGGCATCGAAGTCGCCGATGCGTCGTCGGTCGGCTACACTACCTTCGAGATCCGCCATAGCGTGGCTGAGGAGGGGCGCTACCAACTCATCTCCCCCGACATCGCCACCTGCCCCGATTGCCTGCGGGAGTTGCTGGACCCGGCCGACCGCCGCTATCGTTACCCTTTCACCAACTGCACCAACTGTGGCCCGCGCTTCACCATCATCGCCGACATCCCTTATGACCGCCCGCTGACCACTATGCGGGATTTCGTCATGTGTCCGCAGTGCCGGGCGGAGTACGACGACCCGTTCGACCGGCGGTTTCACGCCCAGCCGAACGCATGTCCGGCATGCGGGCCACACGTTTGGTTGGTTTCAAGTTCCAACACAGCCAAGGCGGATGCCGAAACTTGTTTCGGTTGCGCGGAGACGGATCGCCATCGCCCAGAACGCCAACGAGTTGGCGCTTCCACAACGAGGGGTGATGACGTCATCGCCCATGCTGCCCGCCTGTTGCAAGAGGGGGCCATCCTCGCCATCAAAGGGCTAGGCGGCTTCCACCTGGCCTGCGACGGTACCGACGATGCAGCCGTGCGCACGCTGCGGGAGCGCAAGGGTCGTCCGGCCAAGCCGCTGGCGGTGATGATGGCCACGTTGGAGGAGATCAAACAGCACTGTTGGGTTTCGGAGGAGGAGGAGCGGCTGCTGACCTCGCCCCAATGCCCCATCGTGCTCCTTCCGTGGAAGCCCGAGTCGAACATCTCTCGACTGGTGGCTCCACGCAACAACTATCTGGGGGTCATGCTCCCTTACACACCGCTGCATCACGTGCTGCTGCGGGACGTGGGCCGGCCACTGGTGATGACCAGCGGCAACCTGTCCGAGGAGCCCATCGCCCGCGACAACGACGAGGCGTTGCGCCGCCTGGGACACCTCGCCGATTACTTCCTGTTGCACGACCGCGACATCTATGCGCGTTATGACGATAGCGTGTGGTTCATACCCCGTGTTGCGTGTTACGTGTTCCGTGATACAAGGTCTGGCCTGCATCCCCAAACCGCCCTGCCTCAGCCCATCCGTCGCTCGCGGGGCTACGCCCCCTTTCCCGTGAAACTGCCGTTCAAGGTCAGGCAAATCCTGGCCTGTGGGGCGGAACTGAAGAACACCTTCTGCGTCACCAGGGACGAATACGCTTTCCTCAGCCAGCACATCGGCGACATGGGGAACCTGGAGACGCTGGAGCACTTCGAGACCACGATTGAACTCTACAAACGGCTGTTCCGCATTGAGCCCCGGATCATTGCCTATGACATGCATCCAGAGTATCTGGCGAGCAAATACGCAAGAGGGCAAGAAGCAGGAAGCAAGAGGCAAGAGGCAGGAAGCAAGAATCCTGCATCCTGCATTCTGCATCTCGTCCAACACCACCACGCTCACATCGCCAGTTGTCTGGCCGACAACGGCTGGTCGCCGGACGACGGCCCGGTCATCGGTGTGGCCTGGGATGGCACCGGCTATGGCACCGACGGGCGCTTATGGGGCGGCGAGTTCCTGGTGGCCGATTATCGGGGCTTCCGGCGGGCGGCTCATCTGGAGTATCTGCCTATGCCCGGCGGCGAAGCGGCCATCCGCAACCCCTACCGCCTGGCCATCGGTTATCTCTATGCCCTCACCGGCCGCCCCCCCTCAATCCCCCCCAACTTTGGGGGGGAAGGACTCCCCTCCCCCAGGGTTGGGGGAGGGGCCGGGGGTGGGGGCTGCGCGGGCGAGGAGGAATTGCGCGTCATCCAACAGCAGGTTGACCGGGGGATCAACTGCCCGCAGACCTCGTCCGGTGGCCGGCTATTTGACGCCGTCTCGGCGCTGCTGGGGATACGGGAGTGCATCACCTACGAGGCGCAGGCGGCCGTGGAACTGGAGATGGCGGTTGAAGGATTGCGAATTGCGAATTGCGAAATGCGAAATTATCCGTTCGGTGTTGAGGAAGGTGGGGATGGGATGGTGATCCGGCTGCGTCCTCTCTTTGACGCGCTGCTGGCCGACCTGCAGGATAGGGTGACTGTCGGGGAGATGGCCTATCGCTTCCACGTCACCGTGGCGGAGATGATGCAGGTGGTGTGTGAGCGAATCGCCCGGGAGACGGGGCTGCGGACGGTGGCGCTGAGCGGCGGCTGCTTCCAGAACCGGCTGCTGCTGGAGTCAGTCGTGCCGCGATTGCGGGGAGTGGGCTTGCGGGTACTGTTGCACCGGCAGGTGCCGTGTAACGACGGCGGTATCTCGCTGGGGCAGGCGGTGATCGCGCATTTCGCCGTGAGTTGAGCACAAAGGATTAGCATAACATGTGTCTAGCCATACCGGCGTTGATTAAATCTATCGAAGGAACCACTGCGCGGGCCGAAATCGGCGGGGTGGAGCGCACCATCAGCCTGGCGCTCACGCCCGAGGCACGGGTGGGCGATTACGTGCTGATACACACTGGCTTCGCTATCGGCGTGCTCGACGAGGAAGAGGCACAGGAGACGCTGCGGCTGCTGGAGGAACTGGCCGAGTTCTACGCCGATGAGGTGGAACAGCCGGCGGGGAGTAGCCCAGGGGCATGAAGTACGTTGATGAGTTTCGCGACCCGCGGCTGGCGCGAAAACTGCTGGCGAACATCCGGGCACGCTCGACACAGTCTGTGCGCTTCATGGAATTCTGCGGTGGGCACACTCACGCCATCTTCCGCCACGGCCTGCGGCAGATGCTCCCGCCCACGGTGGAACTGCGTTCCGGCCCCGGCTGCCCTGTCTGCGTCACTGCCAACTCCGGCCTGGATCGCGCCATTGCCCTGGCCGAACTGCCCGACGTGATCCTGGTCACCTTCGGCGATATGCTCAAGGTGCCGGGCAGCCATGGCTCTCTGCAGACCGCCAAGGCCGAAGGGGCCGACGTGCGGATCGTCTACTCCGCGCTGGACGCGCTGCAGATCGCCCGCGAGCACCCCGAACGGGCGGTCATCTTCCTCGGCATCGGCTTTGAGACCACCGCGCCTACCGTGGCGGCAACCATCCTGCAAGCGGAGGCAGGGGGCTTGGACAACTTCTATGTCCTTTCACTGCACAAGTTGACCCCGCCTGCCACTTGCGCCATCCTCGACGCGGGGGAGGTGCGGCTCTCCGGCGTCATCGGCCCCGGCCACGTGACCGTCGTCATCGGCAGCCAGGCCTGGGAGTTCCTCCCGCGAGACTACTCCATCCCCTGTGCTGTGGCTGGCTTCGAGCCGTTGGACATCCTGCGTGCCGTGTCCGCGCTGGTGGAGATGGTTAAGGACGACCGCCCAGCGGTGGTCAATGCCTACTCCCGCAGCGTCCGCCCGGAGGGGAATCGCGTGGCCCTGGGCATCATGCAGCGCGTGTTTGAGGTGGGCGAAGCGGACTGGCGGGGGCTGGGCCGCGTGCCTGCCAGCGGGTTGGTGTTGCGTCCTGAGTATGCCCGTTTCGACGCCGCACTCGCCTTCCCTGTGGACCCCGGCCCGACCCGCGAACACAAAGGTTGCCGCTGCGGCGACGTGCTGCGGGGCACGGTGGAGCCGCCTGGCTGCCTCCTATTTCGCTCTGTCTGCACCCCTGCCCATCCCATTGGCCCTTGCATGGTCTCCGCCGAAGGGGCCTGCGCCGCGTGGTATCGGTACGGAGGAGCCAATGTCTGATAAAATCTTGCTTGCCCACGGCTCTGGTGGCCAACTGAGCCACGAACTGATGGAGCGGCTGTTCCTGAGGCATTTCGATAACCCCATCCTAGCGCGGCTGGATGACGCGGCCGTGCTGGAAGCAAGGGGCAGGAGGCAAGAGACAGGATATGTGCATCTTGCATCTTGCATCTTGCATCCCGAATCCGGCGCCAAACTTGCTTTCACGACCGATTCCTACGTAGTGAGTCCGCTCTTCTTCCCCGGCGGCGACATCGGCAAGTTGGCCGTGTGCGGCACGATCAACGATCTGGCGACGAGCGGGGCTACGCCGCTCTACCTCAGCGCGGGGTTCATCCTCGAAGAGGGATTGGAACTGGCCGACCTGGAGCGGGTAGTCGCTTCTATGGCGACTACTGCCCAGGCTGCGGGCGTGCAGATCGTGACCGGGGATACGAAGGTGGTAGATCGCGGCAAAGCCGATAGACTGTTCATCAACACCGCCGGGGTCGGCGTGGTGCCCGTGGGCGTGGAACTGGGCGGTGACCAGGCCCGACCCGGCGATGCGGTTATTCTCAGCGGCACCGTTGGCGATCACGGCATGACCATCATGAGCCAGCGGGAGGGTCTGCGTTTCGATTCACCGCTGGTGAGCGACTGCGCGCCATTACATGGGCTGGTGGCGGCTATGCTGGGCGCCCTTTCCCCTCTCCCAGGGGGAGAGGGGTCAGGGGTGAGGGCCCTCCATTGCCTGCGCGACCCCACGCGGGGCGGCCTGGCTACGACGCTGAACGAAGTGGCCGGCAAGTCGGGAGTGGGCATCGAGATTGAAGAGCAGGCCATCCCTGTGCGGGACGCAGTGCGCGCCGCCTGCGAGTTGCTGGGCCTCGATCCGCTGTACGTGGCCAACGAGGGGAAATTGGTGGCGTTCGTGGCACCCGCAGTAGCCGATGTGGTGCTGGCTACCATGCGCACCCACGAGTACGGGCGGGAGGCAGCGATCATCGGGCGGGTGACGGCGGAGCATGCAGGCCGCGTCGCGCTGCGCACCCCGTTGGGCGCTCGCCGCATCCTCGACATGCTGGTGGGGGAGCAACTGCCGCGCATCTGTTGATGAAACTTCCCCTGGCTTGAATCTGGAGTCCAGAGATGGTCTCCAGACTGTCATACTACGGCTTTGATCAGGCGAGGCGGGTGCACTGCCGTGAACAGGCAGTGCAGGTAGGAGGCAGCCTGGCACCAGCGCTTCGGGCCAGTGCGCTGGCCCGCTGTTGGCAGCGAGGTTAAAATGTGCTATACTTCACGCCGGAAAGGAGCGTATGAAATTACGCGAAGTCCTCTCAATCATAGACGGAAAGGCCATCTCTAGCAACATTGACCTGGATGAGGAAGTACAGATGGGATGCGGATCCGATCTGATGAGCGATGTACTGGCCTTCACCCACGAAGGCACGCTCCTGATGACTGGATTGACCAACCCTCAGGTAGTGCGCACGGCGGAGATGGTTGGCATCAATGTCATCGTCTTCGTGCGGGGGAAGTTGCCGCCGCCGGAGACTATCGCCCTGGCCAAGGAGAAGGACATCGCCCTGTTGGCCTCCAAGTACACCCTGTTCGAGACTTGTGGCCGGCTTTACGAGGCGGGCCTCCCCAGTTGTGGCCTCTTCGAACTCTCGCTGCGCCGCTGGCGTCAGGCTTTCGAAAACAAGCAGAGGGCGCCAGGTGGATAAGGATGTGAAAAAAGAGGTCACTAAACTCCAGGAACTGACCTACGAACTGAAGGTCGAGCACGCCATGACCAGAGAGGTGATCACCGTCACTCCTCAGGCTACGATGGCCGAGTTCCGGGAGATTCTGCGCACCCACCGCATCTCAGGCACGCCGGTGCTGGAAGACGGGCAGTTGGTGGGCATCGTCAGTATCGAAGACCTCATCAAGGCGCTGGCGAACGGGGAGATTGGTGCTGCTGTGGGCGAGAAGATGACCCTCGGCGTGAAGACGCTCTATACCGATGAGCCTCTTGTCCATGCTGTTGGCAAGTTTGCTCGTTTTGGGTGTGGCCGTTTTCCCGTCGTGAACCGGCACAAAGAATTGGTGGGCATCGTCACTCAGGGTGACATCATGCGGGCTGTGCTCAGAGAACTGGAGATTGACTATCGCGAGGAGGAGATTCACCGCTATCGGGCCAGCCACATCTTCGAGGACATCGTCGCTGACGAGACGGCTCTGGTATTCGGCTACCGTGTCATGGGCAAGGACTTCAGCACGGCGGGAGAGGCTTCCAGCAGCCTCAAGACAACACTCAGTCGTCTGGGCATCGCTCCTCCCGTGATCCGCCGCGTCGCCATCGCCACCTACGAGGCGGAGATCAACATCGTTCTCTATACCGATGGGGGGGAGATTGTGGCCGAGGTGCGGCCGGAGCAGATCCATATTGAGGCCATTGACGGCGGCCCGGGCATCCCCGACATCGAGCAGGCTATGCAGCCCGGCTTCTCCACCGCACCCGAGTGGGTGCGTGAGATGGGCTTCGGCGCGGGCATGGGACTGAATAACATTCAAGCCTGCGCCGACGTCATGAAACTGGAGTCCGCCGTGGGTGTCGGCACTCATCTGGATATCATCATCTATCTTGACGAAAAGGGGAGAGCATGAAACTCCAAGAGATTGCCACTACACTCGACCTCACGGTGCGGGCGGCGCCGGATAAACTGGATATGGAGGTCACGGGGGGCTACGCCTCGGACCTTTTAAGTTGCGTACTGGCCAAGGCCCAGAAGGGCAACCTGTGGGTCACGCTGCAGGCCCACCCCAACATCGTGGCCGTGGCCACTCTCCTGGAACTGGCAGGTGTCGTCGTTACCGAGGGGCGGGAACTCGACCCCAGCACCGTGAAGAAGGCTAACGAGAAAGGCCTGCCCATCTTCACCACCTCCCACGCCACCTTCACCATCGTGGGCGAACTGGCGAAATTGGGAGTGGCTGGCGTGGATTGAGGGGGCCTCTGAGACGGTTCTGAAATCATCTATCAAGTAGTACACCAACACAAGGAGACTGATATGAGCCTGAGGATTCTGGATAAGGGCATGCTTGCTCCACTGGTCAATGCCCTGACGGCTGACTATCAGGTCGTCGGACCGCAGGCAAAGGGGCCCAAGTTCGCCTTCGGACCGATCATTGACCCGGCCCAACTGCGGCTTGACTACAACACGACCATCCTGCCGCCCAAGAAAGTCCTGCAGCCCCCGCAGGAACGGCTGGCGACTTTCACCAGGCAGGGGGAGCCGCACGTGGAGCCAGTCATTGAGACTGGCCCAACTGTGCTCTTGGGCGTGCATACGTGTGACCTGCACGCTATCCAGTTGCTGGACAAGGTATTTTCTCAGGATTACCCCGACGCTCACTACCTGGAGCGGCGGCGGCAGACCATTATTGTCAGCCTGGAGTGCCTGGAGCCCTGCGACGAGCACTCCTTCTGCAAGAGCATGGGGACGCTGTCCGCTGGCGAGGGGTACGACCTGCACTTAACGGACCTAGGGCCGGCCTATGCGGTAGACGTGGCGACGGAGAAAGGGGAACAACTCCTCTCCCGCTACGGAACGGCTAACGAGGCCACCGATACTGATATCCGTCGTCTGAACGAGGTTCTCAGTGCCAAGTGGCCCCGTTTCACCTACCGCCTGAACTTCGACGCAGCCGAACTGCCGGCCCTGTTGAGCACAGCCTACGATCATCCCCTCTGGGATGAACTGGGGGAGCGATGCTTCGCCTGCGGGTCCTGCACCAACGTCTGCCCCACCTGCTATTGCTTCAACATCTTCGACGAGGTGAACATGGCGCTGATCGAGGGGGAACGGTACCGTCGCTGGGATTCCTGCCAGTTGGACGAGTTCGCCCGCGTGGCCGGTGGCGAGAACTTCCGCCAGGCCCGCTCGGCCCGCCAGCGCCATCGCTTCATGCGCAAGGGGAAATACATCTACGAGAAGTTTGGCGAGTTAGGCTGCGTGGGTTGTGGTCGTTGTATCCGCACCTGCGTGGCAAACATTAGCATCGTTGATGGTTTCAACGCCATCCACGGATCGGCGTAAGGGGGAACGGACAATGACGACATCCATCTATACACCTGAGATGGTCCGTCTGGCCAACGTGGAACAGATGACTGCGGTGGAAAAACTGTTCACCATCGAGTTGCCGGACGGATGCAATTTGGGCCACGACCCGGGACAATTCGTGATGGTCTCGGTGCTGGGTATAGGGGAGGCCCCTATCTCCATCACCTCTTCGCCCAGCCGCTCTAACGGCACGTTCGAACTCTGCGTCCGGCGGGTGGGCGATGTGACCAATGCGCTGCACGCAATGCTGCCGGGGGATATGGTTGGCATTCGCGGTCCCTTTGGCCACGGCTTCCCCATCAAGAAGATGCACGGCAAGGACGTACTCTTTGCACCAGGCGGCCTGGGGTTGGCCCCGCTCCGCTCGCTGATCAACCAGGTGCTCGACGAGCGCGGCTCCTTCGAACGAGTCATCATCCTCTATGGAGCTAAGCGACTCAACGAACTCCTCTTCCGCGATGAGCTGGATGAGTGGGTCGCCCGCCATGACGTCGAGTGTCATATCACCGTAGACCGGGGGGACGAGACGTGGGACGGCCACGTAGGCGTGATCACCACGCTCTTCCCCGAGGTCAGCATCAACCCGCGCAACACCGTCGCCGTCACCTGCGGTCCTCCCATCATGTATCGCTTCGTGTTGATGGAACTCTTGGGCAAGGGCATCCCGGAGACGCAGATCTATCTCTCGCTGGAGCGGCGGATGAAGTGTGGCGTGGGGAAGTGCGGCCACTGCCAGATTAACAACCTGTACTGTTGCCAGGATGGCCCGGTTTTCACCTATGCTCAGATCAAAGGCGTCGAGGAGGCGTTGTGACAATGAACAATGAATCAATGAACAATGGGAAGCCGAGGGTCGCTTTCTTTGACTTCGCCTGCTGTGAGGGGTGCCAGTTGACGGTCATTGATGCGCTGCAGACCCACTTGGACCTGCTCGACGCCGTCGAGATCGTGCAGTTCCGCGAGGCGATGACCGAGAAGGGAGAGGATTACCACATCGCGTTCGTCGAGGGCTCTTGCACCCGTGCCTCCGACGAGGAGCGCCTGAAGAGAATCCGCGAACAGGCCGACACTGTCGTCGCGCTGGGGGCCTGCGCTCACCTGGGCGGCATCAATGCGCTGAAAAACTTGCACCCGCTGGAGGACGTGCGTCGCTGGGTCTATGGGGACAAGGCAGACTGGTACGAGACCTACGAAGCCCGGCCTATCAGCGCTGTAATCGGGGTGGATGCCGTCATTCCCGGCTGTCCCATTGACCGGGAGGAGTTCGTCAAGGTGGTCAAGGCGCTCCTTTTGGGCAAGAAGCCGCCCATCCCCGACTATCCTGTCTGCGTCGAGTGCAAACTGAAGGAGAACGTGTGCCTGTTCCACGTGGGCAAATTCTGTCTGGGGCCGGTGGTGCGGGCTGGCTGCGGGGCCATCTGCCCTACCTTTGGCGACGGCTGCGAGGGATGCCGGGGGCTCATCCCAAATCCCAACGAGAACGGGATGAAAGACGTGCTGGCCGAGGCCGGCCTGACCGTAGAGGACGTCCTGTCCCGCTTCACAATGTTCAATGCGTATCAGATTCAGGAGCGGGCGGTTGAGGAGGAGGGGAAATGGCTACCTTGAAGGTTGACGTACATCACGTGACCCGTGTCGAGGGACACGGCAATATCGTCGTGGACACCCGCAACGGTGAGATCAAAGAATGTCGCTTTGAGGTCGTCGAGGCTCCCCGCTTCTTCGAAGCATTCGTGCGCGGCCGGCCTTACTATGAACTCAGTCATATCACCTCCCGCATCTGCGGCATCTGCAGCGTAGGCCATGCCACGACCAGCCTCCGCGCCACCGAGAAGGCGCTGGGGGTTGAGCCTCCGGAGCAGACAGTGCTTCTCCGCAAACTTAACTTCCACGGCGAGATCATAGACAGCCATGTCCTGCACACCTACATGCTGGTCGCGCCGGATTTCCTCGGCGTCGGCTCTGTCATCCCACTGGCGACTACTCATACTGATGTGGTGCTGCGGGCGCTGCGGATCAAGAAACTCTCCGGCGACCTCTGCGCCACCATCGGCGGCCGCCACACGCACCCCATCTCCATGACAGTCGGTGGCTTCACGCACCTGCCCACTGAGGCCGAACTGGGGGAGATGCACGCCCGGCTGGTGGACGCCCGCGCCGACATGGACGAGACGGTGGCGCTGTTTGCCACCCTTCCCTGGCCTGAGTTCGAGCGGGAGACAGAGTACGTCTCTCTCAAGAAGGACGACGAGTACGCCTTCATTGACGGCACTGTCGTCACCTCCGACGGCTTCTCCTATCCCATTGAGGATTACAGGAAGGTGACCAACGAGGAGTGCGTGCCTTTCTCTACGGCCAAGTGGACCCATCACAACCGCGAGTCCTACATGGTGGGCGCGTTGGCGCGGCTGAACAACAACTTCGACCAACTACACCCCCGCGCCAAGGAGGCGGCGGCCAAACTGGGCCTGGAGCCCATCGTCACCAATCCCTTCCTAAACAGCGCCGCCCAGGTGGTGGAGATGGTCCACTGCGTGGAAGATAGCATCCACATCATAGATGAGTTGCTCACGCGGGGCATCCAGTCCGAGGAGCCGCCAGTCGTGGACATGAAGGCGGGGGAGGGGGTCGGCTCGTGCGACGTTCCCCGGGGCACCCTCTTCCACCACTACGTATATGGCGAGGACGGTCACTGCACCGAGGCGAACTGCATCATTCCCACCAACCAGAACATGGCCAATCTGAACCACGACATGCAGGCACTTGTGCCCCAGATTATGGATAAGCCGCAGGACGAGATCCGCCTCATGCTGGAGATGCTGGTGCGGGCTTACGACCCCTGCATTTCCTGCTCGGCTCACTTCTTGACGGTGGAGTTTGTGTGAACGAATCGGCGAATCGGCGAGTCAGCAAATCAGCGATAAGCGATAAGCGATTAGCCGTTATCGGCATAGGCAATCCGTTGCGCGGCGACGACGGGGTCGGGCCGCAGGTTATAGAGGAACTGACCCGCCGTGGATTGCCGGAGGGGGTGACGCCCCTTGACGAAGGGATCGGAGGGCTGACCCTGCTGCAAGTGCTGGAGGGATGGAAGCGGGTAGTGGTTATAGACGTTGCTGACATTGGACGAGAGCCGGGGCAGTTTGCCCGCTTCACGCCGGACCAGGCCCGGCTGGCCCAGGCGCCGGACCGCTTCTCTCTCCACCACGCTGGCCTGAGCGAGGTTCTGGCGCTGGCCGATGCGCTGGATCGTCCCCTGCCGGAGATGGTAATCTTCGGCGTCCAGCCGGCCGAGGTCGGCTGGGGCGATGGGCTGAGCCCGGCTGTGGAGGCCGCGCTCCCAGCCCTGGCCGACGCAATACTCGAAGAGATAACAGGAGAAGATCATGCCCAAGATTCTGGCGATTGAGGACGATCTCGACATGCTGGCGGCGCTGCGGATGCCGCTGGAGGCCAACGGCTATGAGATGGTCGCTGCCACCACCGCTGAGGAAGGGTTGCAGAAAATCAAGGAGGTCGAGCCGGATCTTATCATCCTTGACGTGATGCTGGAGACGACGACGGCCGGCTTCCAGGTCTCCCTTCAACTTCGCAGCCCCGACCCTGAGTCGGAGTATGCTGCCTACCGGTATATCCCGATCCTGATGCTGACCGCGATTCATACCACCACGTCCCTGCGGTTCGGCCCCGATGAGGCCTACCTGCCGGTGGATGACTTCGTGGACAAGCCGATTGACCCCGACGTGCTGCTGAAGAAAGTGCGCACGCTGATCGAGCAGTCGCAGTAGACCTCCTAACCCCCACCCCCCAGGGGAGGGGGAAAGGGAGTAAACCGGAGCGCATGGTGAACCTGGAGCGGATTCTGGCCCGCCTGGCCGACGGAGCCAGACAGGTATTGCAGGCGGACGCAGCGGCGGTCCGTCTGCTGGATGAAGGGGGCGCGCACTTGACGGTGACGGCGGCCTCCGGTCTCCCCGCTGCGCTCTGGCAGCGAGAGCCGCTTGCGATAAAGCACAGTTCTCTCGATGGAGAGGCGCTCACCGGTCAACCGACCATCGTTGCCGATACTCGCGCTGATCCCCGGGCCGCGAACGTGCCGGAGGGCTATTGCTCCGCCCTGTGCGTTCCGCTGATGCACGAGGGCGATCTCATCGGCACCCTCCACGTCTACGCAGCCGTGCCCCAACGCTTCGACGAGGAAGATGTAACCCTGCTGATGCCGCTGGCCGACGTGGGCGCGGCGGCTGTAGCGGCCACTCGTGCGCTGATAGCGCTGGAGGCTCTGGAAGCCAGCAAGGCCCACTTTATCCACGTCGCGACCCACGAACTGCGCTCTCCCGTCACCGTCGCTCAGTCACTGGTGCGCAGCGTGCTCAAAGGGTACGCTGGCGCGTTGACCGACAAACAGGCCGATGTGTTGGGTCGCATCAGCCGCCGTCTCAATTTCCTGGAAAGCCTGATCAACGATCTCCTGGACCTGGCGGCGGGCAAGGCGCCGGAGTTAGCGGCAGAGGTGGAGGGACTGGTATTGCTCAACGGGTCCGTCGGGCGGACAATGCTGCTTCTGCAACCTCGCGCCGAGGAGAAGGGCCTTGATATGACGCTGCAACCCTGTCATGATCACCTGATCGTCTGGGGTACAGAAGATGGCCTGGACCGCATCTTCGTCAACCTGGTGAGTAACGCGGTGAAATACACCCCGTCCGGCGGCAGCGTTACCGTTTCGGTGCGGCAGGTGGATGATCAGGCGCAGGTCGAGGTGACCGACACCGGCATCGGTATCCCGGAGGAGGCGCTGCCCCACCTGTTCGAGGAGTTCTACCGCGCTCCCAACGCCAAAGCACTGGGCGAGGTGGGAACGGGCCTGGGGCTGGTCATCGTCAAAGACCTGGTGAACCGGTATGGCGGGCGCATTGAGATGAAGAGTAAGGTGGGGCAGGGCAGCACGTTTACCGTGAGCTTCCCTACCTGCAACGGGGAGCGATGAGCAAGAGAGCATTGGAATTGACAGAGGGCTTGTCGTGTTCCGATTAACGTGCCAAAATCTGCGGATAAGGAGAATGACCATTGACCACCAGCGAAGAGATTACTTGTGAGATTAGAACCCAGGCCCGGGAACTGCTCGCAAGCGGACGAGTCAGTTGCGTCATCGGCTACGAGATGGGCTTCCGCGGGCGGGCACGGCCGGCCTTCATCCACGATGCCGACGACGTGGAACGACTGATCTGGGGGCCGGATTGTGTGCACAACCTGACGGTCTACCTGCATGACTTCAAGAAGCCCCGCAAACGGGGTGAGGAACCGCCCTGCGTTGCCGTCGTCGTCAAGCCCTGCGACAGCCGCGCCGTCAACGTCCTCTTGGCCGAGCAGCAGATCGAGCGGGAGCGGGTCTTCGTCATCGGCGTAGCCTGCGAGGGAGTGCACGATGAGACGGGCGAACCGGCGGCCCGCTGCGCCCGCTGCGACGATCGGCTGCCGGTGGTCTACGACGTCCTACTGGGCAAGCCGCCGGAGGTATCCCCCGCCGGGGACGACTACGCCGACCTGACCCGTATCGAGGAGATGGAGCCTGCCGAGCGACTGGCTTTCTGGCTGCGCGAGTTCGACCGCTGCATCCGCTGCTACGCCTGCCGCCAGGTCTGCCCCGGCTGCTACTGCACCACCTGCATGTTCGAGCGGGACGATGGGCTGTGGGTGGACATCGGGATCGAGGTGCCGCAGAAGCACATGTTCCACCTGGGCCGGGCGCTCCACCTGGCGGGACGCTGCATGGAGTGCAACGAGTGCGAGCGGGTCTGCCCGATGGGGTTGCCCCTGAGCCTCCTCAACCGGCACCTAACCAGAGAAGTGGAGACGCTCTTCGGTTACCGGGCCGGGCAGGAGGCGGCTCTCAGCCCGCTTCTCTTCGAACTTGGCGAGGAGGGTTCCCCGATATGAGATTCACGACGTTGAACGAACTGCGGGCCTGGCTTGACCGCCTGGCCCAGGAGCACGACCTGATCGCCCCCCGCGATGTAGACGGGCACGTGCTCTACCGGCCGGTCGCCTCCGACGATGAAATTCTGTTCGACTACGAGCGGCCCGAACTCTCGGCCAAGGACTACCTCCTGCCCTCCACGGAGATCTTATTGCGGGTCGAGAAACGGGGGAGCGAGGTGACGCTGGAGGAGGCCCTGCCGGACCGGAGGCAGGTGCTCTTCGGCATCCGCCCTTGCGACGCGCACGGGTTGGTGGTGCTGGACGCTCTTTTCCTGGAGCAGGACCCACCCGACCTCTACTACCGCCACCACCGGGAGCGCACCACGCTGGTGGGGCTGGCCTGCCCGCAGATGTGGGAGGGTTGCTTCTGCACCTCGATGGGCGGCGCTCCCGACGACCCCACCCACCTGGACGTGCTTCTCAAACCGGTGGACGGGGGATACGCGGTGGAACCAGTGACCGGGAAAGGGATGGCGCTTTTGGAGGGGCTGGCCCTGGAGGAGCGAGAGGGGAAGCCACTGCCGGTGGTCGCCGACGCAGAACTAGTGCCGGTGACGCCGCCGGAGAAGTGGCGGGCGCTCTTTGAGGATCAGATGTGGATGCGGCACGGGGAGCGCTGCCTGAGTTGCCGCATCTGCGCCTACGTCTGCCCCACCTGCCGCTGCTTCGACGTCACCGACCGGGTGGTGGAGGAGCGGGCCGGCGTCACCCGCATTGAGTGCATCCGCGTCTGGGACGCCTGCACCAGCACCAACTACCGGCGCGTCGCCGGCGGTCACAACCCCCGCCCCACCAAGCCAGAGCGGCTGCGCAATCGCTTCTACTGCAAGTTCTGTTACTACCCGGAGGACTTCGGCCCCCTGGGCTGTGTGGGCTGCGGTCGGTGCATCGTCTCCTGCCCGGTAGGTATTGACATCACGGAGGTGCTGCACGATGTGGCAGAAAGGAGCGGCGGATGAACACGAATGTCGCCAACCCAATGCGCCCATACTTGGGCCAACTGACCGGAGTCAAGGACCTGGCCACCGGTATCAAGTTGTTCCAGATCGAACTGACGGAGCCGGAGGGGCAGGCGGCCTTCGCTGGCTACCGGCCAGGGCAATTCGCCTTCGTCTCCGCCTTCGGCGCGGGAGAGGCACCCTTTGGCATCACCTCCACCCCTGCCCGGGGGCCCCTCCTGGAGTTCGCCGTCAACGCCCTGGGCCACGTCACCCACACTCTCCACTCCCTGGAGGCGGGGGACCCGGTGGGGGTGCGGGGGCCGCTGGGTAATTGGTTCCCGATGGGCGAGATCAAAGGGCGCAACGTCGTCGTCCTGGGCGGCGGTATCGGCGGCGCGCCGCTGCGCCCGGTCATCCACACCATCCTGGACAACCGGGCCGGCTACGGCCACCTGACCGTTCTGTGGGCCGCCCGCACCCCCGACCTGTTGGTTTTCACCGACGAGTACGACGACTGGCGCGCCGCCCCCGACACCGAATTGCACCTGACGGTGGACCGGGGGGACGAGAACTGGACTAGCAACGTCGGCCTGATCACGCAACTGCTGGAGCAGGTGGCCCCCTCACTGGACGACACCGTCACCATCACCTGTGGCCCGCCCATCATGATCCACTTCGTCACGCTGACCCTGCAGAAACTGGGCTTCACGTTGGACCAGATGTTGACCACGTTGGAGGCCCGCATGCACTGCGGCATCGGCAAGTGCGGGCGGTGCAACCTGGGGGAGAAGTTCATCTGCATAGACGGCCCCGTCTTCTGGCAGAGTGAGGTGGCCGGGTTTCTGGAAGGCTTCCTGTAGGCGATGGGCCGGGAGCAAAGGTCTTTTGAGTGGCTCTTCCTTGATGAGACACTCGGTGGCCCTATGTATGTCGCCGTCGTGCTGGCACCAAAGGCGCGATCGTTCGATAGTGTGATGAAGTTGGCAGTCAGGAAGTTCGGACGGACAAGGGCTGGGAGTTGGCATTGTCGTGAGAAGGCAGCCAAGCATCCAGAGGTGGCACAGTTCGTCATCCGCGATCTGGTGAAGCGTGTCGAAACAGGAGAAGCCGCAATAATGATCGCCCGCGCCGAAAGCGCCCAAGCGGGCTTGACCAACGAAATCTACAACGAGATAATCGCCCGGACATTAGCCGAAGTATGGGGGCACTTTCCAACTGCCAGACCGGTGATTGATGTGCGCTACGGGCAGGTGTGGGAAGAAGCACTTAGAGAGGCACTGGCGAGCAGGGTGGTTGAGGTAGCGCGGGAGACACTGGGGACGGCACCGTTTGATGTGAAGACGATCAAGAATGCCCAGTTGCCAGGGCACAGGTCGTCGGGATTGCAGGTGGCAGACACAGTTGCCTGGGTGATCCAGCGGCGCGGTGACAGGCGCTTTGTGCTGTATCAGCGCATGATTGAGCGGGTGAAGATGAAGCCCGATCTGGAGGTGTAAAACAAAAAGTGGCAAGCCGCGTCGCCAGGGAAACTTCGAGGCCACAAGGCCAAGGGGCGCCGGGGCGCCCTTCCCACGACGTCTTACTCTCTTGCCATCTATAATATATCACATCTTATCGTTGCTGTCAAGTTTGTGATACAATCTGAGTGGGGAGTTGGGCGCTGACTTGCTGTCGCAGACGACGAATGTCCTGGTCGGCGACGTCAAAGGGAATATCGGCTCAGAGCCCCTTAAGTGCCACTACTTTTCGCCCTTGTCCAGCCTTGTGCTTGTACTTGTATTTGAGATAGTCGAGGAATCGAATGAGTTCATCGAACCCACCTGGGGGGAGCTCATTGAGGGCTTGATAAACCTGCCGTTTGACTGCTATAGGCTGATAGGCACTCATTGTCACTTCTCCTGTTCTGACTGGTTCATGTGTACCTGAGATGATTATACCACTGAGCGAAAAGGTGTCCAATTGAATAAATCTGGCTCTCTGGGAACTGCCGTGGCGGGCGCACTGGAGGCCCGAACTTGTTCGGGTTCCTCGCACCGCATCCCCAACGAGTTGGGGAGTCCGGAACTCAAACCACGGGAATTCCCAAAGACCCATAAATCTCCAGGCGACTTCTTAATCCGTTGATGTCCTGAGATCCGCGTTCTTGAAGGAGAGAACTGATGAGAATTGGCGTCTACGTATGTCACTGTGGAATCAACATTGCCGGGACAGTGGACTGCGGAGAGGTGGCCAGGTGGGCCGGAAGGCTGGACGGGGTCACCGTCGCCCGCGACTACGAGTTCATGTGCTCCAACCTGGGCCAGGAACTGATCAGGGACGACATCCGGGAACTGGAACTGGACCGGGTGGTGGTGGCTTCCTGCACCCCCCGCATGCACGAGCCGACGTTCCAGCGGGCGGTGGCGGAGGCCGGACTCAACCCCTACTACTTCGAGATGGCCAACATCCGGGAGCAGTGTTCCTGGGTCCACGATGACCGGGATGAGGCTACCCGGAAGGCCAAGGCGCTAGTCGCCGCCGCTGTCTCCCGGGTGCGCCACCACCAGCCGCTGAGCATCGCCAAGGTCCCTGTCCAGCCGGCCACGCTGGTCGTCGGCGCGGGCATCACCGGCATCCAGGCGGCTCTGGAACTGGCCAACGCCGGCTATCCGGTTTATCTGGTGGAGCGGGAGCCGACGATTGGCGGCCACATGGCCCAACTGGACGAGACCTTCCCCACCCTCGACTGTAGTGCCTGAATTCTTGGCCCCAAGATGATGGATGCCGGTCGGCATCCCAACATCAATCTCCTGACCTACAGCGAGGTGGAAGCGGTCTCCGGGTACATGGGCAATTTCCAGGTACGGGTGCGCCGCCGCCCGCGCTACGTGTTCGAGGATAAGTGCACCGGCTGCGGCGACTGTGCCGCGGTCTGCCCCGTCCAGTTGCCCAGCGAGTTCGACGAGGGACTGGGCACTCGCAAGGCCATCTACCGTTCCTTCCCCCAGGCCGTCCCGCCTGTGTACGTGATAGACAAGCAGGGCGTCGCTCCCTGCCGTAACGCCTGCCCCGCCGGGCAGCGGGCGCAGGGCTACATCGCGCTGATCCGCAGGGGGCGCTTTGCCGACGCTTACCGGGCGATCAAAGAGGACAACCCCTTCCCCGCCGTCTGTGGGCGCGTGTGCAACCACGTGTGTGAGAATGCCTGTTCGCGGGGCAAGATAGACGAGCCTGTTAGCATCATGCGTCTCAAGCGCTTCGTCGCCGACTGGGCCTTCGACCACCCCGAAGAGGTGGCCGAGGCCTTCCGGCCCAAGATCGAGGCCGAGGAGCGAAAGCCCGCGCCGACGGGCAAGAAGGTAGCCATCGTCGGCTCCGGCCCCGCTGGCCTGACCGCGGCGCAGGAACTCAGGCTCAAGGGACACGATGTGACGGTCTTCGAGGCGCTGCCGGTGGCCGGCGGCATGATGCGCGTGGGCATCCCCCAGTATCGCCTGCCCTACGACCTGCTGCAGCGTGAGATAGACGAGATCATTGACCTGGGCATTGAGTTGAAACTAAATACCCGCGTGGACGACGTGGTGACGCTCAAGGACGACGGTTACGACGCCGTCTTCGTGGGCATCGGCGCTCACGCCGGGATACCCCTTCGCATCCCTGGCATTGACCTGCCACAGGTGCTTTCGGCGGTCGAGTTCTTGCGTGACACCAGCCTGGGTCGCTATCCTCACTTGATGGGCAAGAAGGTGATCGTGCTGGGCGGCGGTGACGTGGCGATGGACGCGGCCTGCACAGCGTTGCGCATCGGCACGATGCAGGCCGACGAGCGCGGCGGTGCTCGCCCTGAGGTGCGCATCGCCTACCGCCGCACCGAGACGGAGATGCCCGCCCAGGCGGACGAGATTCGCCAGGCCAAAGAAGATGGTGTGATCTTTGACTGGCTGGTCTCGCCGGTGGAGGTGCTCGCCGACGAGGATGGCAACGTCTGCGGTTTGGGTTGCATCCGAATGGAACTGGGCGAGCCCGACGAGAGCGGGAGGCGTCGCCCGCTCCCCATTGAGGGATCAGAGTTTTTGCTGGACGCCGACGTGGTCATCCCGGCCATCGGCGCCCGGCCCAACCTGGAATGCATCCCCGAGAGCATCGCGCGGACACCCAGAGGTCTGATCGCCGTGGATGAGAACACGATGATGACCAGCGTCGAGGGCGTCTTCGCCGCTGGCGACGCGGTGACGGGGATGGCCTTCGTGGTAGACGCCATCGGCGCCGGGTACAAGGCGGCGCGGGCGATGGATGCCTACCTGTTGGGCGAGCCAATGCCCGGGCCTGAGCCCCAACTGCCGGTGGCTGAGTTGACCGAGGAGGACATCGCCCGCAAGCGGGTCGCCGGGCAGATCGTGGACAATCCGCGCACCTGCAGCCTAGAAGTGTCGCCAGACGAACGTATCCACAGCATGCGCGAAGTCTGCGGTACGATGACCGAGGAAGAGGCCATCGCCGAAGCGATGCGGTGTTTGCAGTGCGGCGTCTGTTCCGAGTGCAACCAGTGCGTCCACGCCTGCGGGCCGGTGGCGATTGACCATCAGATGCAGGAGGAGGTGCTGGAATTGGAGGTGGGCAACATCATCATCGCCACCGGCTACGCTGTCTTCGACGCCCGGCGCATCTCCCAGTACGGCTATGGCCGCTACCCCAACGTCTTCACCAGCTTGGAGGTCGAACGGATGTTGAGCGGGGCCGGCCCCACCGGCGGCCATATCGTCCTGCGGGACGGGGAGACGGAGCCGGAGAGTATCGCCATCATTCACTGCGTGGGCAGTCGGGACGAAAACTTCAACCCCTACTGCTCAAAGATTTGCTGTATGTACTCTCTGAAACTGGCCCATCTGGTCCATGGGAAAACCGGCGCCCGCGTCTACGAGTTCTACATTGACATGCGCACCAGCGGCAAGACCTACGAGGAGTTTTACAAGCGGCTACAGAGGGAAGAGGTTATCTTTGTCAACGGACGCCCGTCAGAGATCCTGCCGGAGGAGGGTAAACTGGTGGTCTACGCGGAAGACAGGGCACTGGGGCGGCAGATGCGTGTGCCGGTGGACATGGTCATCCTGAGCGTGGGCCTCGAACCCCGTCACGATGCGCAAGAGGTGGCCCGTCTCTTCGGTATCAGTTGCGACGCCGACGGCTGGTTCAAGGAGAAGCACCCCAAACTGGACCCGGTGGCGACGATGACCGATGGAGTCTTTATCGCCGGTTGTGCCCAGGGCCCGCGGGACATCCCCGATTCGGTGGCTCAGGGGGCGGCGGCGGCGGCGCGAGTGCTCTCCCTCATTTGCCGGGGGGAGGTGGAGGTCGAGGCCACCACCGCCGTTGTGGACGAGATGATGTGCGTGGGCTGCGGCCAGTGCATCCAGACCTGTCCCTACTCGGCCATCGAATTCCTGGAAGACCGCAAGGTGACCCATGTGGTCGAGGTGCTGTGTAAAGGTTGTGGCACCTGCACTGCGACCTGTCCTTCTGAGGCCATCGCCCTGCGGCACTTCACCGACCGCCAGTTGATCGCCGAGATGCTGGGGGCGATGAACGTGATGCTGGAGATGGCATGAGGAGCAGCCAAAGATGAGCGAAGCGACCTACGAACCCAAGATCATCGGTTTCCTCTGCAACTGGTGCAGCTACGCCGGGGCCGACCTGGCGGGGGTGAGCCGGCTCAAGTATCCGCCTAACCTCAAGATTATCCGTGTTCCTTGCTCCGGGCGCGTCTCGCCTGAACTGGTGCTCCGTACCTTCCGGGCAGGAGCGGACGGCGTGATGGTGCTGGGCTGTCATATCGGTGATTGCCACTATAGCACCGGCAACCACCGCACCGCCCGTCGCATGCCGGTCCTCAAGGCGCTTCTCGCTTTCACCGGCATCGAGCCGGAGCGGTTCCTGGTGAGGTGGGTCTCTGCCTCGGAGGGGGACCTCTTCGCTGAGACGGTGCGGGAGTTCACCGAGGCGCTGCGACGGCTCCCTCCGATGCAGGAGGCGCTGGAGAGGGCGGAACCGCGTCACGTCGCTGAGAGGGCCTAGTGGACAGTGGTGATATCACGGATGCATACTCTTTACCGCCCCACACGTGGAGCACATTGAGCCCAGCCTGGCCCGACACAGCCTCCAGCACTGTCCCTCGACCGGCCCCCTCCACTCGCAGCGTGATGTTGATCCGCTCGGGCTGGTCGGCGTTGTAGGCGACCACGGAGGAGATGTTGCCGCTTACCTGCGCGATGCGGCCGGCCAGTTCGGCCAGTTGACCGGGGACATTGGGCACCTGAACCGTCAGCCTGAGCGAGTCGGTTCCACCACCCAGCACGGCCGCGAACTGCTTAAATATGTCGGTCTCGGTGATGATGCTCACAACCCGCCCCTCCTTCACCACGGGCAGACTGCCGATCTTGTGCTTCACCATCAGGCTGGCCGCCTCTTCCAGCGGGCAGTCAGGGGGCACTATTATCACTTCCTGGTTCATCACCTGGTCCACGCGATGCTGCCGCTTGAGGACCCTGGGGCGCAAGGATGGAGTGTACGACCCGCCCCGCGAGGTGCTGGCCCGCATCCCTGGGTTGGAACTGCGGGAGATGGCGTTGGCGCGGGGGAACGCCCAGTGTTGTGGCGGCGGCGGCGGCGTAGAGATGGCAAACTCGGAGGTCACCCACAAGGTGGCAGCGCAGCGGCTGGCTCACGTCCAGGCTACAGGGGTCAGCACCGTGGTCTCTGTCTGCCAGCAATGCAAACGCGCGCTCCAGGAGGGGGCGCGCAAGAACCGCATCCGCGTCCGGGCCATGGATGTGGTGGAACTTCTCTGGCGGTCGGTTCAGGCGGCCGAGGAGTGAGGGGGTTTTGGAGGTTGTGAGAGAATGAGTTTGCGTTATGGAAGAACCTCGCATCGGTGTCTACATCTGCGAATGCGGTATCAACATCTCGGCTACGGTGAACGTGGAAGCGGTGGCAGAGATGACCGTCTCCTTGCCCGGTGTGGTCGTCGCCCGGCAGTACAAGTATATGTGCTCCGAGCCCAGTCAGTAGATGATCCGGGAGGACATCCGCAACCTGGGGCTAGACCGGGTGGTGGTCGCCTCCTGTATCCCCCGCATGCATGAACTCACCTTATCAAGCGCACTTGGGGTGGTCCGGCTGCTAAGGGACTGCCGGGCACCTGCTGTACCTGAAGTCGAGATGGGGCTGGGGGCCGACGGTTAGCCTCCAGCCCCGTCCGTTTATTTGTAGTGACGGCTTCAGTCGTCCGGCGCAAGGAGTGAGCGACTGAAGTCGCTACTACGGATCCCCACATGGATGGATCAGACCTGGCCCTGAGCGGCGTGGTGCTCGCGGGGGGCAGGAGCAGCCGCCTGGGATGCGACAAGGCGCTCCTCGAACTGGAGGGACAGCCGCTGGTCGCCCGCACGCTGGACGTGCTGGCCCGGCTGACGGATGACCTCATCGTCGTCACCAGCCTGGTTCCTCACTTGTTCCCCGTGTCGGCGCGGGTTGTTGCCGACCGGTATGTGGGCGCTGGGGTGCTGGCCGGGGTGCACGCCGGGCTGCTGGCGGCGCGTGGGGAACTGGCAGTCGTCGTGGCCTGCGATATGCCGTTTCTCAATCTTGACCTGCTACGCCACCTCATCTCGCTGGCGGAGGAGGCCGACGTCGTCGTGCCGCGCTGGACGGACGTGGAGCCACTGCACGCCGTCTACCGCCCAGCGACCTGCCTGGGGCCGGTTGAAAGCGCGTTGGCCCGTGGCGAGCGGCGCATCGTCTCGTTCTACCACGAGGTCGGCGTGCGCTACGTGGAGCGGGCCGAAATCGCCCGCTTCGATCCCCAGGGACTGTCATTCTTCAACGTCAACACCCCCGACGATTGGGCGCGGGCGCGGGCGTTGGCCCGCTGTCGTAGCGGCGGCCATCCGTAGCGCTGTGGAGACCTTGACGGTGCTATATGACTGTATGACACAGGATTTACAATTTGACTTTTTCAGGCAAGTGTGGTAAACTACACATAGTAGGACGAAGTAGGTTTTGGCTGTGTATTGAAGACCGCCCAGGCTTGCGGAGGCCAGGCGGGCTTTTTGTTTTCGGCCGCGCTGCTTCGCCCGGAGATCGCAAAGTTTCACAAAGTGAAGGAGCAGCATAAGGCGACCGAAAGAGGGACTGGAACCATCAAGTGGTTCAACGACAGCAAAGGATATGACTTCATCTCCCGCGATGCCGGGGATGACGTGTTTGTCCACTAGTCGGCCGTCGAGGGAGCGGGGTTCCGCGCGTTGCGCGAGGGCCAGCAGGTTGAGTTCGCTGCCGAGGAGGGTCCCAAGGGGCTGCAGGCCGTCCATGTGAGGGCTCTGTAGCCCAGTGTAGGCAGCCGTGTGCTGCATCAGAAGGAGATCAGAAGGAGATAGGAATGTCCAAGAAGTTATACGTGGGTAATCTGGCTTACGAGACAACTGAGGCCACTTTGACCCCCCTCTTCGAAGCGGTGGGGGAGGTTGTTTCCGTGAACCTCATTACGGACCGCATGACGGGCCGCTCTCGGGGCTTCGCCTTCGTCGAGATGGCGGAGCAGAGCGCCGCCCAGCAGGCCGTCAATCAACTCGACGGCCATGAAGTGGACGGACGGAACATCAAGGTGGCAGAGGCGCGTCCGAAACGACCGCGAGAGGACCGGTGGGGGGGGGGAGGCGGCGGCCGTAGCCGGTACTAGAGCCAACCCGCCCTGACTATGACAACCAACCGCACGGCTCCTCCGCAAGCCGTGCGGTCTTTCTGTCATTTATTGCCCTCTCCGTCATGCCACCCCCTCCAACAGCCGCCGCAGCGCGGCCTGCTCGTCAAGTCCGAACAGAGCCAACGCTGCCTCCTCCCCCGCCAGGATCGCCTTTCCCAGCCCTGAGCGCCGGAACGCGGCCAGGTCCTCCTCGAAGGGGGTACCCACCGTGTGCTCATACACGATACGGCCGTCCCGCATAATCAGAATGCGGTCGGTCTGCCGGGCCACCGCCGGGTCGTGAGTCACGACGATAAAAGTGGTGCCCAACTCGTGATTGAGCCGGTGCATCAAACCAATCACCTCCGCACCGCTCTGGGAGTCCAGGTCACCGGTGGGCTCGTCCGCCAGTACCAACGCAGGCTCGTTCGCCAACGATCGGGCGATGGCAACTCGCTGCCGCTCGCCGCCGGAGAGCATATTGGGCAGATGGCCCATGCGGTCGGCCAGCCCAACCAACTCTAGCAATTCCCCGGCCCGCCGGTGTCGCTTCTTTCGACTCACAGGCTGTCCCATCATCGGCACCTCCACGTTCTCGCGGGCGGTCAGCGTGGGGATCAGGTTGTGCAACTGGAAGACAAAGCCCACAGTGCGGGCGCGGAAAGTGTCCAGGTCGCGCACAGTCGCTAAATCCTCCCCGTTCACCAGAGCCTGCCCGCTGGTAGGGCGGTCGAGGGCGCCGATCATATTGAGCAGCGTGGATTTGCCACTGCCCGATGGCCCCATCACGGAGACAAACTCTCCCCGCGTCACGCGCATATTCACCCCGTCCAATGCCCGCACTCCCGCCCCGTCACTGTACACTTTCACCAGGTCTCGTGTTTCAACTATGGTTCCGTTCTCCATACTTCGCTCCTCTCAGGTTGTTCATTGCTTCATTGTTCATTCATACCTGAGTGCCTCCACGGGCCGCATACGCGATGCCCGCCAGGCCGGGTAGGCCCCGCCGATGGCCCCCAGCACCAGGGCGGTGGTCAACGCCTGGACGAAGAGACCAGGGCTGAAATGGGCCTGCACGAAGCCGGCCATAAGAGGATTCGCGTTGAGCAATTCACTCACCACGACGCCGGCCACCAGGCCCGCTATGCCGCCAAGCAGACTCAGGGCCAGCGATTCGCGCAGGATCATCCACAGCACCCATCCTTTGCACCAGCCCAGCGCCCGCAGCACGCCAATCTCTCGCGTGCGCTCGAAGACGCTCATCACCATCGTGTTCATCATCCCCGCCCCGCCCACCAGCAGGGCCAGGAAGGCGATGGCCCAGGTGCTGGAGCGCATGAGTTGGAGGTCTACCACGTTCTCGGAGAAGTCGCTCGCCTGTGACACGGCGACCTCGGGAAGGCGGGCCTCGATCCCGCGCCGCACCGTCTCGGCCTGGTCTGGGTCCTCCAGCCAGATGCCCAGGAAACTGACCTTGTGCGGCTGTCCGAAGAGGGCCTGGGCGTCGTGCAGGCTGATGACCCCGCCCCCCTCCTCGAAGGGCACCCCCGTCTCGTAGATGCCCACGATGCGGAAGGGAACGTCGAGGATGCGCAGTGTCTGGCCCACCCGCTTGCTCAAGTTGTCCGCCGTCACGCGGCCGATGATGATCTGCCGGTTGGCAGTCAGGGGCTTCCCCTCCACGATGTGAAAGTCACGGATGCCCCGTCCCAGGGGACGGTAGCCGAAGACGACGAAGAAAGGCGTGTCACCGACGCTCGCATAGCCGGTCAGAAAGCCCTCGGCGTGCTGCACGCCGGGGAGGGCCGCGATGTGCCTCACGACTCCTACGTCAATCGTGCTCAGGTCTATCGAAGCGTCCGCCTGTATGCCGACCAACTGGACGTCACCGCTGGCGATGTCCGTTATCTCCGCCACGAGGCCATCGGCCAGAGCACCCAGGCTGACCATCGCCATGATGGCGATGCCGATGCTGGTCGCGGTAAGCAGGGTGCGCGTGGGCTGTCGCAGGAGATTGTGCAGCGCGGCCCCGCCGTACCTCACGCGCGACGTCCGGGCCCCCGTGCTGCCCTCGTACCGCATCGCCTCCGCTGGCGTCAGGCGGGAGGCCCGCCAGGCCGGGTAGGCCCCGCCCACCAGTCCCAGCACCAGCGCCACACCGATACCCTGCGCAAACAGCGCGAGGGAGAAACTGCCGGGCTGGATGCCGCTTATCATCGGCACGTGCTCCACCGCCCGCACCGCCACCACACCCAGGCCAGTCCCCACCAGCCCGCCCAGCCCGCTGAGGACCAGCGACTCTCTCAGCACCAGCCCCAAGACCTGTCGCCGACGCCACCCCACGGCACGCAGGGCTCCGAACTCCCGCGTGCGCTCGAAGACGCTCATCAACATCGTGTTCATCACCCCCACCCCGCCGATGAACACCGCCAGGAAAGAGACGGCCCAGGTGAAGCCCTGGATGTAGGTGATCATATCCTGCTTGCTGGCGAAGTCGGACGATGTGGTGACCGTGAGGTCGGAGAAGCGTTGCTCGATGCGCTGGCGCACCCGCTCGGCGTCGTCAATGTCTCGCATTTTGAGCAGGTAGGCATTCACCTGATGGGGGTGACCGGAGATGACCTGGGCGTCGTCGAGCAGGACGACGCCCGCGCCGTCCTCGAAGGGCGCACCGGTCTCATAGATACCCACGATGCGGTAGGTGATCTCGTAGAGCCGGAGCGTGTCGTCGACCTCTTTGTCCAGGTCGTCTGCCGCCGCCTTCCCCAGAATCAAGGAGCGACCCCCGTGTCTCGCTGCTCGCTCTGTCAGTCCCTCTCCCGCCACAATTTTGAAGTGTTGGATGGCGAACCCGTCGGGCTCGTAGCCGAAGATGATGAAGTAGGGCACGCCCTCTGTAGGGGCCATCGTGTAGACCATCCCCGACGCATCTTTGACTCCCGGCAGGCTGGCGAGCGCAGCGCCCACTTCCTCATCCACGACGCTGAAGACGATGTCCACTACATCACTCTGGGCCACCAGCAGGTCGGCTCCGCTGCCGCCGCCCATCGCCCCGTAGCCGGCCGCCAGTCCCTCGGCCAGCGACCCCAGCGCGACGATGGCCGCCACACCGATGGCGACGCCGGCCATCGTCAACAGCGTGCGCGTCTTGCGACGCAAAAGGCTCTTGAGAATCATTGGATATGCCCCCTGAACCGCGAAGCGTGAGGCGTGAGGCGTGATGGTCACGTTTCACGTTTTCACGTTTGACGTTTCACCCCCCTACCTCAATGTCCACAAACGCCGTCATCCCCCACCGGATCGCCGGATCAGTCTCGTCCAGGATGACGACCACAGTGTAGTTGACCCCGCCCGCGCCTGGGTCGGCCATCGGGGAGATGCGGGTCACGTGACCGATGAAGATCCGCTCCGGGAGGGCGTCGAAGGTGACGCTGGCATCCTGGCCAACCGCCACCCGCGCCACGTCAATTTCGTCCAGGTCGGTCGTCTCCACCCGCAGCGTGGTCAGGTCGCCCAGTGTGACCAGCGGCTGCCCCGGCGCGACCAATTCCCCCACCCGCACGTTCACCGCGCCGACGGTGCCGCCGAAGGGGGCGCGGATCTCGCAGCGATCCAGAGCGACGCGGGCGGCCTCCAGCGCGGCCTCCGCCTGCGTCACTGCTGTCTCGGCGACGGCAATCTCCTCGGCCGTGGCCCCTGCCTGCAGCAGAGCCAGTTGTGTCTGGGCGACGCTCTCCTGTGCCTCCGCCGCCGACACCGCCGCATTCGCCACGCGAACCTGATAATACGGCCCCGCCTTCAGCGCGTCCACTTGAGCCCGGGCCGCCGCCAGCGCTTCGTCGGCGGCGTGGAGGTTGTAGCGGGTCTGCTCCTCCAGCGTGCCCAACGCCGGGCAGACCTGTTTCGTGCTACCGTCCGGCTGCAGGACGTCATAGCACTTCATCGTCTGATCGTGGGCCTCGCGGGCGGACAACTGCTCCGCTTCGGCTGCCGCCACCTGCGCTTCTGCCGCCGCAATCTCCGCCTCCGTCGCGCCGGACCAGAGTTGGTTCCGCTGGGCGATGGTCTGGGAAATCACAGTCTGGGCTGCTGCGATCTGCGCCTCGGCTACGGCGACCTGTCCCGGGCGGGGGCCGGCCTTCAGGAGCGCCAGTTGGGCCTGGGCGGCCCCCAGCGCCGCATCCGCCTGTTGCACCGCCAGTTGCGCGTCGGTGGGGTCGAGCCGTGCCAGTGGGTCATCCGCCGCCACCTCGTCCCCTACCTCCACCAGCACCTCCAGCACCGTGCCGCCGGTCTGGGCGCTGACGGTGGCCCACACCGCTGGCATCACCTCCCCGGTGACGGACACCACCGGCACGAACTCCATCTCTACCTCCGGCGTCGCTGTTTCCTCCGTGCTCCCCCCGCAGCCGGAGAGAATCACGGCCAACACCGCCACTCCTATAGCAATCGATTTCTTCATCGTCATTACCTCCATTCATCTTGCGTCTTGCGTATTTGGTCATTGTTCATCGGCTCATTGTTCATTGATTCACTATTCATTGGCTCATTGTCCATTGGTTCATTGTTCATTCATACCTGAGCGCCTCCACCGGTCGCAGCGAAGCCGCCCGCCAGGCCGGGTAGAGCCCGCCAATCACACCCGTCACCAGCGCCACCGCCAGCGCCTGGGCGAACAGTTGGGGGCCGTAACGCGGGTCCAGCATCCCCCCTATCCCCGGTATCTGTGTTATTCCCCAGGCCAACCCCAATCCCAGGATTATACCACAGACACCGCCCACCGCACCCAGCGCCAGCGCCTCCCGCAGGATCATCCCCAGCACGCGGCTCCGCCGCCAACCCAGCGCCCGGAGAACCCCAATCTCCCGCGTGCGCTCCAGCACGCTCATCAGCATCGTGTTCAGCATCCCCACCGCGCCGATGAACATCGCCAGGAACGAGATCTGCCCTATCATCTCCTCCATCGTCCGCATATCGGGCATGATCTCGACGAGCTCGGAGGTGAGGGAGACGTCAATCTCTGGGAAGTTAGCGTCCAGATAGTCCTGTACCGGTTCGACCCGCTCCGGATCGCGTAGTTTGAAGAGATACCATCCTACCTGGTGAGGCTTTCCGGCCAGGGCCTGAGCCTCCCGCAGGCCGATGACCACCCCGTTTTCCTCGTAGCCCACTCCCGTCTCGTAGATGCCAGCCACACGGAAGGTGCTCTCCAGCAGGCGAAGTGTGTCGCCCACCTCCAGCCCCAGCGCCTCCGCTGCCTGCCGGCCGACGATGACTTGGTGATTGGCTGTCAGCGGTTTCCCCTCGGCGATTTTGAAGTGATGGATGGCGAACTCGCGGGGATGGTAGCCGAAGATGATCAGCAAGGGCATCTCCTCGGTGCTGGCGACGGTGATGATGACGCCGGAGACCGCCTCCACGTCGGGCAGGGCGGCGATGCGCGCCCCCACCCGCTGGTCAATTGAACTATAGCCCATGTCGGAGACATCCGCCTCGATAGCCATCAACTCGGCCTGGCTGCCCGTCATCATCCCGGTAAGGATCTCGATCATCCCCTGGGTGATGCCGCCCAGGGCAACGATGGCAGCGATGCCCACGCCGACCCCCAGTGTGGTCAGGGCCGTGCGGGTGCGGCGACGCCATAGGTTCCTGAGCGTCGCGCCGGGCAGGAAGCGGGGCACGTGCGCTCCGCCACCGCCTTCGTACTGCAACGCCTCCAGCGGCAGGAGTCGGCTGGCCCACCAGGCCGGGTAGGCCCCGCCCACCAGCCCCAACACAGCCACGGTTATGAGGGCGCGGGCGAAGAGTTCGGGGGAGAACTGCATCCCCAGCGCGCCCATGTAGGGGATAGATCCGCGCAGCAGGAGGACTGCCGCCACCCCCAGGCCGACACCCACCAGCCCCCCCAGGAGGGAGAGGGCCAGCGACTCGCCCAGGATGAGGCGGAGTATCCGGCCCCGCCGCCAGCCCACCGCCCGGAGGAGGCCGATCTCCCGCGTGCGCTCAAAGACCGACATAAAGAGCGTGTTGGTCATCCCCACTCCGCCGATGACCACCGCCAGCCCTGAAATGGCCCAGGCGAACACCTCCATCCTCTCGATCATCTGCTGCCGGTCGGCGAACTCGGAGGTGGTGGAGAGGATCAGGTCGGAGAAGTGCCGCTCCACCCGCGCCCGCAGCCGGTTGGCAGCCCCCACCTCCAACCCCTCCCCCAACTCTGGGGGAGGGGCGTCCTTCCCCCCCGAAGCGGGGGGGAGTCCCCTTTCGGTGGGATCGCGCAGGCGGATGTAGAACATGGAGACGCGGCGTGGCTGTAGCAGAAGCGCCTGAGCATCCTCCAGCGGGACGACCGCGCCGCCCTCCTCGAAGGCATCCCCCGTCTCGTAGATACCGACGATGCGGAAGGCGCCGCCGGTGATGCGGAGCGCATCGCCCACCTCCTTGCCCATGCTCTGCGCCGCGCCTCGGCCCAGGATGAGGGGCTTCCCCCGCACGCTGTGGCCGGTCTCTGACCGCGCCACCCGCCCCCCCAACCCCTGCCCCTCGACGATGCGGAAGTGGGCGATGGAGAACCCCTGGGGATCGTAGCCGAAGATGAAGAAGTAGGGGGCATCCTCGGCCTGGACGTTACCCATCAGCATGCCGTCCACGTCGGCCACCTCCGGCCATGCCAGCAGTTGGTCGGCGACCGTCTCCTCCACGCCGCCCATCGTGACGTCCATCATGCCGGCCTGGGTGAGCACCAGGTCGGCCTGGCTGCCGCTGACCATAGCGGTGTAGCCAGCGCGCATTCCTTCAGCCATCGCCCCCAGCGCGACGATGGCCGCCACGCCGATGCCGATGCCGACCAATGTGAGGATGGTACGTCCCTTGCGGCGGAAGAGGCTCTTGAAGATCATCGGTCAGCCCTCTGCTCGGTAAATTCGTAAATTCGTAGATTCGTAAAGGGGAGGGATCTCCAAAGGACGCGGGCGCTTCTTGCGCCGGAACCCCCGGTACTCTCGCAAGATGTTGCCGCCGCAGTCGAGATAAAACCTCAGGGCGATTCGGTCGTTTTCGTTGATCTTGGTGATGGCCCTGAGGACCCTCGTGACGAACATCCTCCTGGCCCCTCTCTCCCGACATAACTGCAGGGCCTCCCTCAATATGGCCGTCCCCATCCTCTTCCTCTGGAATTCCCGCGCCACATGGACACCGAAATCTATGTGATGGGTGAAGCGATTAAGATAGGCACTCCCCACGGGCCGATCTCCGAGGAAGGCCAGGAGCACGTCCTGCCGTTTGAAATCGGGCGGGATGAAGAATCCCCAACTGCTTTCCTGGATGTGCCTCAGGGCTTTCTTCATCTCCGGCGAGGCAAGGCGGACTTCCACGTCCGGGTTGCCCTCCTTGGGGATGGGGATTTCATTGTCCATGTCCCAGGCGATCAGGACGGAGCGGGCATAGGGACTGAATCCGAGCCTTTCGATGGTCTCCCAGTAAGGCACTTTCCACTCCGAGATACCGAAACCCGAAATGCCCTCCTGGGCCAGGATTTCCTCGGCTCCGGCCAAGAGGGCTTTCAACCCTTCAACCTCGAGGGGTTGGAGGAAAATGTCCTGAATCTCCCCCCGCTCCTTACCTTTCTCTCCCCACCGCTTCCTCTCGAAGAAGGGCACCTTGAGGACTCTCAGCACGCCCTGAAGCCCTCGTCCTTCTTCCAGGCCCAGGAATGCCAGCCTCGTCTCCCTGCCAGCCCAGAAGGTCCGAAGAAGGCCCAACTCGCCCTTCCAGCGCTCATACTCGGATAGGTCCCGGAGCAGTGGATCCTCGAACTCTCTCACAAAGTCCTCAAATTCTGCCGTTGAGATTTGACGAACCGTCATCATCAAGCAACCCCGCTTTCCCCGACTTCACTTTCTTCCCGGCCCAGGAAGTCGAAGCCCACTCTCTGAGTCATCTTTCACCTTCGTCTTCCCATCGTCTTCAGTTGGTGGGTATCAGACCTACGAATGTTAACAGTATAACCGCAATGGCCAGCAGCACTAGAAGCACTTTGAAGGGCAAAGGAAAGAACGCTGGCACACGCTCTTTATATTGCCTGTATTCCTCACCAAATAGCCCTGTCAATGTTGGCTCTTCGAACAACTTTACTATGGCGAGGCAAGCGAAGAAATCGAATATGGGCATCAGGAAAAGAGTGTAAACGGCTCCCCAGACCATAGCCCATCCGATCTGCCCTATAATGCATCCTGTGTAGATGGGGTTTCTCATCTTGCTATAAATCCCTGTGGTGACGAGTTTGTCCTTTGGTGCTTGCTCAATCCCAATGGCTTGAAGCAGGGAGATTGAGGGAGCAATCATAAGGTACAAGGATAGAGCCACCAATGGTGCGCCTACCGCCACAAATATTGTCCTGAGAACTCGGGTCACTCTTGGCTGAGGGCTGAACGGAGCAAGGAGCCCCCCCAGCAGGGTGATCGCTATTCCGAGGTTTACCAGGTAGCCGCGGTAGCGCTTGTTGATCCTTTCGTTTTTCTTGAAAATCTCCGGTAATTCAACAACAATTGCTCCTACAACGATAACGGCCATCCACGTAACCTGGGCCACAATTGGATTCATTTCACATCCCTTTTACTCATACCTGAGCGCCTCCACCGGCCGCATGCGCGTCGCTCGCCAGGCCGGGTAGAGGCCACCGACTGTGCCCAGCACCACCGCCAGCGCCAGGGCCTGGGCCAGCAGGTCGGGAGTGAACCGCAGGCCGATGCTGGCTGTGCTTGGCCATAGCGCCAGCAGCCTGACCATCGCCCAACTCCAGCTTATGCCTATTGCACCCCCCAGCAGGGTGAGAGCCAGCGACTCGCCCAGGATCAGCGCCAGCACCCGCCACTTGCGCCAGCCCAGCGCCCGCAACACCCCGATCTCCCGCGTGCGCTCCAGGACCGACATGCCCAGGGTGTTCACCAGCCCCACCGCCCCTATCAACACGGCTAGCCAGAACATAACCCCTGTCATCTGGCTCATCATCTGGATGTCCGGCGTGCTCTCGGCAAAGTCCGCCGAGCGGGTGACGCTCAAGTTGGGGAAGCGCTCCCTGATTCGCTGCGCAACCTCATCCACCTCGTCCCGCTCCCGCACCTTGATGGCGTAAAAGGTCACCTGGTGCGGCTTGTTGAACAGGGTTTGCGCCTGGCGCAGGGCGATCACCCCGCCACGCTCCTCCAGCACGTCTCCCGTCTCGTAGATACCGACGACGCGGTAGGCGCTGCGCAGGATCATCACCCGATCACCGACCCCCTTCCCCAGGATGTCCGCCGGCCGCCGGCCGAGGAGTATCTGCCGGCCGCTGCCCAGTCCTTCCCCCTCCACGACCTTGTAGTGGCGCATGGCGTACCCGGCCGGGTGGTAGCCGCGAACACTGAAGATGGGCATTCCCTCCAAGGCCACCAGACCATTGACGCAGCCTGAGACGTGGGCTACCTGGGGCAAGGCGCCGATCCAGGCCCCTACCCGCTCCTCGATGACGCTCAACTGCATGTCGTTAATGTCGGCCTCGAGGACCATCAAGTCCGCTTCCGTAGCCACAGTCGAGATCGAGGCGTTGACGCCCTCTACCCAGGCACCGATGGCGACCATTGCCGTCACGCCTACGGCCACGCCGACGACGGTGAGGACCGTGCGCGCCCGCCGTCGGAAGAGGCCGCCCAGGATCATCCCGCCGGGCAAGAAGCGGGGCAGTCTCCCTCCACCACCGCCCTCGTAGCGCAGGGCCTCCAGTGGCAAGAGCCGGGCCGCCCGCCACGCAGGATACAACCCGCCCACGACGCCCAGGGCCAGGGCGACAGCCAGCGCGCGGAGCACAAGGCCAGGGGTGAGGACACCTGGCGCCAGGCTGGCCACAGCCGGCACGCAGCCCACCGCTTTGACCACCGCCACCCCCAGGATAGCCCCGCCCAGTCCACCCAGGACGCTCAAGGCCAGCGACTCGCCCAGGATCAGCGCCAGCACGCGGCTCCGGCGCCATCCCAACGCCCGCAGCAGCCCGATCTCGCGCGTGCGCTCGACGACGGACATGATCATCGTGTTCATCATCCCCACCCCGCCGACCAGGACAGTGATGAGGGAGAGGCCCCAGACGAAGACGCGAACCAGCGCCATGCCCCCCATCCTGTCGGCCACTTCGGACGTGCGGGAGATGGAGAGGTCAGGGAAGCGCCGCTCAATGCGCCGGCGGGCGGCCTCCAGTTGGCCGATGTCCTTGAGCCGGAGCAGGTAAACCGTCACCTGGCGCGGCTGCTTGAGCAGGGCCTGGGCCTCGTCCAGTGTCACCACCGCCCCGCCATCCTCGAAGGCGGCCCCCGTCTCGTAGATACCGACGACGCGGTAGGCGCTGCCGTGCACCCGCAGCGTGTCGCCGACCTCCTTGCCCAGGTTGTCGGCGGCAGTGCAGCCCAGCAAGATAGGTTTGCCGTGGCCCGCCGGAGCACGCGCAGCCAGCATCTCCCCCGCGACGATCTGGAAGTGGCCGATGGCAAACCCCTCGGGGTCGTGGCCGAAGAGGACGAAGTAAGGGATGTCCGGCATGGGCAGGAAGGCGATGGTCATCCCCGCCACCTCTTCCACCTCGGGGAAGCGACCGATGGCCTCTCCGACCGCCTCATCTACAGCGCCCAGGCTGATGGTAGCGGCGCTTCCCCCGGCCTCAGCCTGGGTCACGACCAGGTCGGCCTGGCTGCTGCCGAAGGCGGCCGTGAACTCGGCCAACACGCCCTCGGCCAGCGCCCCCAGGGCGACGATGGCCGCGATGCCGATGGCGATACCTATGAGAGTCAGTATGCTTCGCGCCTTGCGCCTGAGCAAGTTCTTGAAGCCCATTCGTCCTCTCGATGTAACTACTCAGCCACTCCCTCTATCGTTGGGCGAGGTCTCCCGACCGAGCCCTTTTCGGCAGCATAAGCGGAGTGGCCGAGGGCCATTTGGGCAAAACCAGGTGCAGTCGTCTACATCGTGTGGCTATGCGTTGTCTGCGTGCAATTGGTACTGCTGCCGCCAGTATACCTCGTCGGTGAAGCCCAGCCGACGGTAGATCTGAATCGGCGTGTCGTCAGGATCGGCGTTGATGATCATCGAACGGCATCCTTGTGTATAAGCATCGGCGAGGACGTGGCAGAGGAGACGCTTCGCAATCCCGCGTCGGCGGAAGGGAACACGTGTCGCTATCTGAGCGATGAAGCGATCCTGTCCTTCGTACCAGCCGATGACTCCTGCGGGTTCGCTCTGGATTCGTGCCAGAAGGAAGCGTCCTTCGCCGGCCAATTCCGCCCGACGCAGAGCCAGTTCGGCTTCCATCTCATCGGAAGTAGGTTCCACTTCGCTGTTGGCAAAGCCCTTGAGCTTGGTCACCACATACTCGGACAGGTTTGCGGGGGTTACCGGTTCTATCGCCAGGCCAGATATGGGTAGAGCCTCGGGCACCGGGCCGATGTGAGCCAGGAAGGTTTCGGCACTGACTCGAGAACAGCCGGCCGCTAGCAAGACTGGGCCGAGTTCCGCGTCGGTCTGCCGATCGTCCATCCAGATGTGCACAGGCTGATTGCCGTAGTACTCGCGCACATCGGCCAGGAATTTGAGCACTTGCCCGGGAGCCGCGCCTCGGACAGTCACCTGGTTGGTGGTACTGTAGGGCACCTCGAGATTACGACTATAGGACCCGAATCGCCGCTGTTCTCTGTGATAGCCCATCTCTGGGTATGAGCAGGTATACCAAGCCCGGACGATATCGACTAGGCGGTTGTGGTCTGGATGACGCATGGCCTGACTTCCTGACAGCCGCTACTTGCAGCTATGCCCTGCGGGCGACGGCGGCGCAATGTCCCATCAACCCCGCCAGGATGCCCCGGCGGCCGCGCTCGTAGTGCTGTAAGTGCAGGCCGTTTTCGGCCAGGCAGGCATGCAGCGCCGTCTCCTCCAGTTGGTCCAACCGGGGCAACAGGCGTCCTACCAGACGACCAGCGCGTGGGGACACAACCATATCGGTAAAGACGAACCACCCGCCTGGCTTCAGCACGCGCGCCGTCTCGGCTATCACCTGCCGCCACCCACTAAGAATGTGATGCAACACGTAGAACGAGAAGGCACCGTCGAACTGCGCGTCGTCGAAGGGCATCCCCCTGGCATCCATGACGCGGAACGCGACCCGTTCGTCGAGATCGGCCAGCCGCTCCTGGGCCAGCGCCACCTGCGCCGGGTCGTAGTCGCTGGCGACGACCCGCGCGCCGTACCGCTCCACCAGCAGCCGGGTCACCGCTCCCTGCCCGCAGCCAATCTCCAGGCACCGTGGCTCCGGCGGCAGCGTCACACGTTCAAGCAGGGATCCGGCGATGCGAGCCACCCGTTCCGCGTTGGCAGGGTCGTTGACGAATCGCCTCTCCCCACGGGTCAGCCGCATTATCCGCCTGGCGAACCAACTGTCTGAAGCCGTTTTCTTCATCATCATCCTCTCCTCAACTCTGCTTTCCAGCATTTACTCTTCAGAAAATATGCTCAGCCAGAAGAAGTAATCCTTTACCTTCCAATTTTGCAACTTCGATTGGCTCAATAAGTCTTTTACTTCTTTTGGCGAATATGAAGCCCTGACGTGTTCCGTAAAAATTCCCAACCAAGATCTTCTAAAATCGCTGATGAAGAACCTACCTTGGGGCTTAAGAACTCGTTGGACTTCGCTAAACATTCTTACCGGGTTCTTTACCAAATGGAGTGTATCGCTGCTGATCACCAAATCAAATGTATCGTCCTCAAAGGGCATATCTTCAGCATCCCCTTTTTCAAGGGAAACTCTCAAAGACGCTTGACTCTTCTGGGCTTTATCTCTAGCCAACTCTAGCGCCACATCGGAAAGATCCAAACCTACAACTTGAACACCAGGGATCCCTTTGGCAAATTCGATGGCAAGTGAAGCAGTGCCGGTTCCCACGTCCAGGACTTTGCCATCGGTTAGTCCCCATTTTCCAGCCACAGAGACGAAGCTCTTGGACACCATCCGCATATATCCCCCGACCTCCTTGTTGTATCTTCTCGCAGTTTCCATATCTTCAAAGACTCCGCACTCAAATGGTTTCCTTTTTGTCATGAACATATCCTCTTTTAACGTGATAGCCTTCTGCATCATCGTTACCTTCAATTGGTCACTCATATCTGAGCGCCTCCACCGGCCGCATGCGCGTCGCGCGCCAGGCCGGGTAGAGCCCGCCCACCACCCCGGTCACCAGCCCCACCGCCAGAGCCTGGGCAAACAGTGCGGGGCTGTAGCGCGGACCCACCATTCCCCCTATCCCCGGTATCTGCGTGATCCCCCAGACCAGCCCCATCCCCACGAGGATACCACAGGCGCCGCCCACCGCGCCCAGCACCAGCGCCTCTCGCAGGACCATTCCTATCACCTGTCGCCGCCTCCAGCCCAGCGCCCGGAGAACACCGATCTCCCGCGTCCGCTCCAGCACGCTCATCAGCATCGTGTTCAGCATCCCCACCCCGCCGATGAACACCGCCACGAACGAGATCTGCCCCACCAACTCCTCCATCGCCTGCATATCCGGCAGGCTCTCGGCGAGCTTGGAGGTAAGCGAGACGTCAATTTCCGGGAAGTTGGCATCCAGATAGGCGCGCAACTCCTCCACCCGCGCTGGATCGGTCACCTTGATGGCATACAGGCTCACCTGGTGGAGTTTCCCGGCCAGCGCCTGGGCCTCCCGCAGGCTGACGACCACGCAATTTTCCTCGTAGCCCACGCCTGTCTCGTAGATGCCGACTACGTGGAACCCACTTCCCAGCAGGCGGAGCGTGTCGCCCACCTCCAACCCCATCACCTCCGCCGCTCCCCGGCCGGCGATGACCTGGCGGCGGGCCGTCAGTGGCTGTCCCTCCACGATCTTGAAGTGGCGGATGGCGAATTCGCGGGGGTGGTAGCCCATGATGAAGAGAATGGGCATTTTCTCCGTGCTATCAAAGGCGAAGCCAATGCCGGAAACCGTCTCCACGTCTGGCAGGGCGGCGATGCGCGCTCCTATCCGTTCGTCAATGGAACTGAAGGACAGATCGGAGCAATCGGCCTCCAGGGCCATCAGGTCAGCCTCGCTGCCCATGTACATGGTGGTGAAGCTCTCGATGAACCCCTGGACGGTGCCGCCCAGAGCGACGATGGCAGCGATGCCTATCCCGATGCCGAGCGTGGTCAGCACGCTCCGCGTTCGCTGCCGCAAAATACTGCGTATTGCCATTCCCGCCCACGCTATCCGCTTATCCGCTCCTCTATTCGCTGCCCCACCCTCATACCGCAGGGCCTCCAACGGCAGAAGGCGGCCGGCCCACCAGGCCGGGTAGGCCCCGCCCACCAGCCCCAGCACGGCCACCGTGATAAGTGCGCGGGCGAATAGTTCGGGGGAGAACTGCGGCCCTAGCGCGCCCACAATGCCGGGGGAGCCGCGCAGCAAAGAGACCACTGCCACCCCCAGGCCGATGCCCGCCAGCCCCCCCAGGAGGGAGAGGGCCAGCGACTCGCCCAGGATGAGGCGCAGCACCCGGCCCCGCCGCCAGCCCAAGGCCCTGAGCAGGCCGATCTCCCGCGTGCGCTCGAAGACCGACATAAAGAGTGTGTTGGTCATCCCCACCCCGCCGATGATCACCGCTAACACCGAGATGGACCAGGCGAACACTTCCATGGCCTCGATGCTCTGTTGCCGGTCGGCGAACTCGGAGGTGGTGGAGAGGGTCAGGTCGTCGAAGCGCCGCTCCACCCGCGCCCGCAGCCGGTTGGCAGCCCCCACCTCCAACCCCTCCCCCAACTCTGGGGGAGGGGAGTCCTTCCCCCCCGAAGCGGGGGGGAGCCCCCTTTCGGTGGGATCGCGCAGGCGGATGTAGAATAGGGAAACGTGGCGCGGCTGTAGCAGGAGCGCCTGCGCCTCTTCCAGCGGGATGATCGCCCCGCTTTCCTCAAAGGCGTTCCCCGTCTCGTAGATGCCGACGATGCGGAAGGCTCCACCGGTGACGTGTAACGTGTCGCCCACGTCCTTGCCCAGACTTTCAGCGGCGGCGCGGCCCAGCAGGCACGGCTTTCCCCGCACGGACCGTGCCTCACCCAGCCCCTGCCCGGCCACGATCCTGAAATGCTTGATGGCAAAGCCCTGCGGGTCGTAGCCGAAGATGAAGAAGGAGGGGACATCCTCGGCCTTCACGTTGCCCATCAGCATGCCGCTTACGTCGGCCACCTCGGGCCAGGCGAGCAACTGTTCGGCGATTGCCTCTTCCACGCTGGTGTCCATCACGTCGGCCCCCCGGGTGAGCACCAGGTCGGCCTGGCTGCCGCGGGCCATGCCGGTGTAGCCAGCGCGCATCCCCTCGGCCATCGCCCCCAGCGCGACGATAGCCGCCACACCGATGGCGATGCCCACCAGCGTCAGGATCGTGCGGCCTTTGCGGCGGAAGAGGTTCTTGAGAATCATTGACCCCACCGTAGACTATGCTATAATTCTCTCGTAGGATAAGAGCAGGGGGAAGACATCATGAGAACGATACCTATCCCTGATAATACTGTGGACGTGCTGTTCAGCCTTCTTGACACCCGTCCTCCCCGTCTGGTGGAAGATGAGGAAATAAAAGGCTTTCTGATCTCCCCTGCCCAGTACAACGCTCTGGTCGAACTGTTGGAGGACATCGAAGACCTCCGTGACGCTGCCGTTGCCGAAGCCGAGTACGCAGCGGGCCAGGGCCGGCCCTTCAGCGAGTACAACGCCGAGCGAAAAGCCAGGGGCGATGTACAGGGTTGAGACTGCTAGCAAGCGGGTCGAGAAGCAACTGGACCAGGTGCACGATGATTGCTATCCACGAGTAGCAGCAGCCATTGGTGCCCTCAAGAACAATCCCAGGCCAGTGGGCGCCCGAAAACTGGGTGGTAAAGTACACCGCATCCGCGTCGGTCCATACAGGATCATTTCTACCAATCTACTCGTACCGCAGCGCCTCCACGGGCCGCATCCGCGTCGCTCGCCAGGCCGGGTAGAGCCCACCCACCACCCCGGCCACCAGCGCCACTACGATGGCCTGCACGAACAACTGGAGAGTATAGATCGGCTCAATCGCCCCCCACGTCCCCGGCACCAACGCCAGCAGCCCGGCCAGCCCCAACCCAATCAGGATGCCGCAGACGCCGCCCACTGCGCCTAGCACCAGCGACTCCCGCAGAATCATCCCGATCACCTGTCGCCGCCGCCAGCCCAGCGCCCGCAGCACGCCGATCTCGCGCGTCCGCTCCAGCACGCTCATCAGCATCGTGTTCAGCATCCCCACCGCGCCGATGAAGACCGCCAGGAACGAGATTTGTCCCACCATCTCCTGCAGCACCCGTAAATCGCTCATAGTCTCGACGATCTCGGAGGTGAGGGCGAAGTCAATGTCCGGGAAGGCCGCTTGCAGTTCGTCCCGCACCGCTTCGACCTGCCCTGGGTCACGCAGTTTAATCATGTACCACTGCACCTGGCGGGGCTTCCCGGTGAGGGCCTGTGCCTCCCGCAGCCCGATGACCACCCCGATCTCCTCGAAGGCCAGGCCCGTCTCGAAGATGCCGGCCACACGGAAGTTGCTCTTCAACAGGCGGAGCGTGTCGCCCACCTCCAGCCCCATCACCTCCGCCGCCTGCTGGCCGACGATGACCTGGTGGCGGGCCATCAGCGGCTCCCCCTCGACGATGCGAAGGCGGCGGATGGCGAGTTCACGCGGGTGGTAGCCGTACACGAGCAGCATGTCCATCTTCTCGGTGTCGGCAGCGGTGGAGATCACGCCAGAGACCGCCTCCACGCCCGGCCAGGCAACGATGCGCGACCCCACCCGCTCGTCAATGGCGCTGAGATCGCTATCAATGTCTGCCTCGATGGCGAACAGGTCGGTCTGGCTGTCCCTCATCATTATGGTAAAGATATCAACCATCCCATGGGCAATCCCGCCCAGGGCGACGATGGCGGCGATGCTGATCCCAATCCCCAGCAGGGTCAGCGCCGTGCGCGTCCGCCGCCGCCACAGGTTACGCACGGTCATTCCGCCAGGCAGTCGAGATGCGCGCGCCCTGCCACCACCCTCGTACTGCAACGCCTCCAGCGGCAGAAGGCGGCTGGCCCACCAGGCCGGGTAGGCTCCGCCCACCAGCCCCAGCACGATTACGGTGACCAGGGCGCGGATGAAGAGTTCGGGAGAGAACTGGGTCCCGAACGCACCCAGCCAGGAACTGGATCTGCTGAGGGCGAAAACTGCCGCCACCCCCAGGCCAATGCCCACTAATCCTCCCAACAGAGCAAGGGTCAGCGATTCGCCCAGGATGAGAAAAAGCACTCGCCGGCGCCGCCAACCCAGCGACCGCAGGAGGCCGATCTCCCGTGTGCGCTCGAAAGCCGACATCCAGAGCGTGTTGGTCATCACCACCCCGCCGATCACCACCGCCAGCCCCGCGACCCCCATGGTCATGCCTTCCACGATCTCAAGCATTTGCTCCTGGCTGACGAACTCAGAGGTGGTCGAGAGGGTCAGATCAGAGAAGTGCCGCTCCACCCGCGCTCGCAGCCGGTCGGCCTCAGTGGGGTCACGCAACTTGATGTAGAGCATCGAGACACGGCGCGGCTGCAGGGTAAGTGCCTGAGCCTCATCCAGTGGGATGACCGCACCGCCGTCCTCGAACGCATCCCCCGTCTCGCAGATGCCGACGATGCGGAAAGCACTGCCGGTGATGCGGAGCGTGTCGCCCACCTGCTTGTCTAGGCTCTGCGCCACGCGCCGTCCCAGGACGAGCGGCTTGCCCCGCGCGCCCCGCGCATCCGTCAGCCCCTGCCCTTCGACGATGCGGAAGTGGGCGATGGCGAAGCCCTCGGGGTCGTAGCCAAAGAGGAACAGGTAGGAGGAGTCCTCAATCAGGGCGTTGCTGAGCAGCACGCCGTCCACATCGGCCACCTCCGGCCAGGTACGCAGTTCGTCGGCGAGCGTCTCCTCCACGCTGCTGAGGAACGTGCTCATCGCGCCAGCCTGACTGAGCACCAGGTCGGCCTGGCTGCCCTGGGTTATAGCGGAGAAGCCAGCCCGCATTCCATAGGCCGCCGCCCCCAGCGCGATGATGGCCGCCACGCCGATGGAGATGCCCACCAGCGTGAGGATCGTGCGGCCCTTACGCCGGAAGAGGTTCTTGAAGATCATTGGTCAGCTCTCTTTTCGTAGATTCGTAAATTCGTAGATTCGTAAACGGATCAGCCCTCCAATCTACCAATCTACCAGTGTACCAATGTACCAATCTCACCATAGACTGGCCACCAAGCGATAGCGCATACCACTGTTACCCCGCTTTCCTTTGGGTCAAACGAGGGAAAAAACGTCCTGTGCGCCGCATGTATTGGCGATATTCCTCGCCAAATACATCGAGCATCATCATTTCCTCGTGGCCGACCCGCTCCACGAGCAGCAACGAATAGAACAGCCCTAACACGCCAATGAGCCAGTTCGCGCTGAGCAGGAAATAGGCAGCCAACAACGTGAAAATTGACGTGTACATGGGATGGCATATCCAACGATAGATGCCCTGGGCAACGAGCTGATGGCTCTCCTTGGTCTTGAGTGTGGGCGAAAGGCTGCTGCCGAGGGTGCGATGGGACAGGTAGCCCAGCCATACAGCCACCACGCCCACAGCGGCCCCTATCCAGCGCAGCCAATTGGGCAACAGCATACTTGACCAACTTAACCACGCTGGATGGATGACCCACACAACCGATAGCAAATCTGCCGAGATCCCACTGATGCCCAACAGTGCGAGGCGTACTTTGCTCTCGATCACGTTTTGTAGATGCGATTCACCTTGCGGGTTAGATCGTCTGGCCTTTCGAAGATAGTAGGCGCGGGGTACGATGTACCCAATCATCACCAGCGATAAGATCACGCGGAACAGTGTATCGCTGTCCATACCCCATCTCACCATAACGCCCGGCAGCAGGCGGTAGCGCACCCGCCCGGCATACTCCTTGTAGCCGTCGAGTTTCTCCAGCAAATCCCTATCCTCAAGCACCGTGCGGACGACGATACCGACTAAAACGGACCTTGAAGCTAGACGAGATGCTCGCTCGCCCCCTTATTTACTTTCGCCCGACGTATACTCCGTATCCGAAATACTCGTCAAGGTTCTCGGGCGTGACCCCACCCTCTCGCACTTCCTTCACGAATCTCCTGTAGGCTGGACTTTTGGCATAAAGAGGTAGAGCTCTGCACAAAACACCCAGCATTCCTCTACAGCCATACCGCTGGAGTATTCCTCTGGCTTCGTTTTGGGTGTTGATTTCATAGGTTCTCGCGGTTATCTCTCTCAGCCCAGCGCCCTCCAACAATTCCACCCAACCATCAGAAGTCAGAGGTTTCACGTTGGCCCCCACATCCTGGGATGCCCAGGCGACCACTTCTGGCGGAGGCGGCACCTTCAGCCAGATTGACTCATTGAGCCCGACGTATCCTCCCGGCTTCGTCACCCGCACGTACTCGTTGACCGCTCTCTGTTTGTCTTCTGGAAAGGAGGTTACGGACTCGGTAATGACTGCATCGAAAAGGTCATCCTCGAAAGGGAGGTCTTGTGCATCTGCTACCCTGCATTCAACTCTATCCGCTACCCCCTCTCTCTGCGCCCTTTCTTCGGACCTCTCGACCATCCCTTCAGAAATGTCCACACCGACCACTCTACAGCCATACCTTTTTGCGATGAAGCAAGGCGTTACCCCAGCGCCGCAACCAACATCCAAGACGTATTTGCCTTCGCCTATGTGGCATAACTCAATGAGCTCTTCTGTGGCCCCGACGCCTCCCAGATGTTTCGTGAGGCCCACCTCAGCTGCAAAATCGAAGAAAGTTTGTTTATTCTCCATTTTCTCAATCCTCCATTCTCGGTGATGCTCAACTGTTTCTTACACTGGCGGCTACCAGATGCCCGGCAGCAGGCGGTAGCGCACCCGCCCGGCGTACTCCTTGTAGCCGTCGAGCTCCTCCAGCAAGGTCCGGTCTTCCAGCGCCGTGCGGACGACGAGAAGACACATCGTAAGCACCGCCGGGATGAACGCCCACAGCGAGCCGAGGGCCAGAGACGTTGCGAACGAGGATACGATATACCCGACGTAGCCCGGATGGCGCACGACCCGGTAAGGCCCGCCGCTGGCAACGGTATGATCCCGCTCCATCTGGATGCGAACAGAGGTTGAGAAGAACTTGTTCGCCACCATCGCCCAGGTAAACAGGCCTTGCGCCAGCGCGAAGAGAATCAACGCGACGACCTGGATCGCCACGGCCAGCGGTGGCGACCACCCGAAGCGCTCATCCAGGCCGGCCACGATGCATCTGGCTATCGTGGCCAGACCGATGATGCTGAGGATCACCATATCCCAGGTTTTGGCGCCCTTCCTGGGCCCGGTGCGTTCTGCGAGTAACTCCGGGTTTCGGGTGATCACGACCAGCGCGGTGGCGGTACTCCAAGCCAGCATTATGCCGACCAGAGCCCACCCCATCACCCAGTCCAGCCGGCCCGCGGGGAGGAACAGCGTCGCTGCCAGCATCAGCAAGCCCATTGCTTCTCTTACCAGATACCTCACAACATTGCGGGTTGTCTCAGATTGATGACCCGGTTGCTCGGCAGATGTGTTGGCGTTCATTTTTATCTCCTCCCAACGAATATCGCGTACCTCAAGTACCTGAAAATGTCCTTGGGGAGACGCCGCCTTTCTGCCATGTACTTCCTGAAAGCCGGATTTTTGATGTACAGAAACAGCGTTCGATAAAACATCCTCCACATATCCTGGAAACGATACCGCTGAACTTGAGTGGACTCCCGTCGCACATCGAATTTGTAGGTCTGCACGACGACGTCGCGCAGTCCAGCGCCCTCCAACAATTCCATCCAACCCCCAAGAGTTGGAATATCCGGCTTGATGTCCCAAATATGTCTTACCTGTTCAACCAGCGGCGCGGGGGGCGCCTCGATCCAGAGTTCCTCGTTCAGCCCCACGTATCCGCCTGGCCTGGTCACGCGAGCACATTCGCTGACCACGCGCTGTTTATCTTTTATAAATGTGAGTACGGACTCGCATAAGACGACGTCGAAAAGGGCATCCTCGAGGGGAAGGTTTTGCGCATCTGCAACCCTGAACTCAAGACTGTCCGCCACGCCCTCTTTTTGTGCCCGTTTATTCGACCTGGCAATCATGCTTTCACGAAGGTCTACTCCAACCACGCGGCAGCCATACTCTTTCGCAAGGTAACAAGCCGTTGCGCCGACGCCGCAACCGACCTCCAAAACATAAGCATCCTCGCCGATGTGACATAATTCGATGAGCGCCTTTGTGGTCTCGAACCCTCCCAGGTGTTTTGTAGTGCCTATGTAAGCCTGCAATTCAAAGTAGGAAAGTTCTGGGTTTGACATCTCTGGTTTTTTGCTCCCCATTTCCCACTGCTGCCGTAAGTTCTCTACCACACGCCGGGCAGCAGGCGATAGCGCACCCGCTGGGCATACTCGGCGTAGCCAGGGAGTTCCTCGCGCAAAGTCTTATCCTCCAGCGCGGCGCGGGTGATGAATATGGCGACGATCAGGCCGCAGGGAATGAACGTCCACCACGAGCCGAGGAACAACGGGATAGACAACCCAAAGAAGATCGTGCCCACGTACATAGGGTGGCGCACATACCGGTATGGGCCGGTTGTGACGACCTGGTGGCCGCGGTCGTCCTGGATACGCACCATCGCCGAGAGGTAAGCGTTAGCGGACATGGCCCACAGGGGCATAATCATCGCCGGGACAAAGAGCACGCCCCCAATCACGTGTAGGGCAAGCGACATCGCAGACCACTCAAAGCGCACGGCATCCAGCCCGGCGACCACCGGTGTGGTAAAGAGAATAAGCGAGTAGATCCCCATCAAGACCTTGTCCCAGCCCTTGACGTTGTCTGCCATCCTGCCACGCTCGTTAATCAAGCCGGGGGACTTTCTCATCACGAACGCCGACATCAACATAAGGAGGAGCCAGCCGGCGAGAAACAGCCACGCCCACAGCCAATTGAGGCGGCCGGCGGAGAGAAACAGCAGCACGCCGATGATCAGAACAGATACGAGAACCTGCACGATGCGCCTTATCCCCGAACGCTCAAGAGATGGCCCGGCATCGCTGGATTGGGCTGACATTGTGTCAGACATGGCACACCCCCTTTTTCAGTGTCTCTTGCCCCTTAGCATTTTCAAGACGAGAATCAGTCCTGCCAGCACGCTCACCAACGCCCCGATCCCGATCCACACGCCACGCCAGTCCAGCGGTATTTCGGCGCTGCCATCCGGCATCAGGGGCGTGTCCGGGTCGAGGTGGGGATACAGGCGGTCAATGGTCGGGGTTGGCACGTCCGTGGTACGGGCCAACGCCAGGAATTCGTCGGCCAGGTGCTGCACTTCGTCGCGGGCGGCGTTGGCGTGTCTCACCATTGCGACTTCCATCTTTTCGTTGGCGAGCAACCGTTGCAGCAAGAAGACCAGTAGCGGCTCCGGGAGCCATTCGAACATCTTGAATTTGGATGGCGTGACGGGCAGGCCGAGTGCCCGCAGCACCCGGAATCCCTCGCGGATAGCGCGGACGGCTAACACAACTGCGTCGCGCGTGCGTGCCAGCCGGTAATTGTCCGTCCCGGCCATGTAGAGGGCCGGCGCCAACGAGGGCATCAGCAGCGCGACGTGATACTTGAGCCAGGTGTCCATGTCGGTGCGGATTTCAGCGCCGAAGCCAGGCGCGCTTTCGAGGATACGGGCAATCTCCCGCGTCCGCGCTGTGATACGGCCATCTACCTCACCAAAAGGAACGAACGCCTTGTCGTCCTCCGTGCCCGTCAAGCAGTGGACGATGTGACCCTCGCGGTATCCAGCAGAATTGGGAAAGCCAATCAGGACTCGCTCGCGGCCCAGTGCGTCGACCAGTTCCCCCGGCCCGGCGGCGTTGTTCATCAGGAACAGAACGTTGGGCGTATGCTGGTTGGCCGCCAGGATGGGTAAGATGTCCAGCGCGTTGTTCTTGCGCATGATGACCAGCGCCAGATCGTAAGCGTCGTCGGGCGCAAGCCGTTCGACGACGTTGACGCGCGTGACCGTTCGCTCTTTAGTGTTTACATCTTCCAGCACGATGCCATATTCGCGCAAGTCGGCCAGGCGTTGTCCCCGCGCCAAAAGCGAAACATCGTTTCCGCCTTCTTGCAGCCGCGCAGCGAATAGACTGCCCAGTGGCCCAGCGCCGTAAACCAGGATTCTCATAATAACCCCCTTATTCTATGTGACTCTCCAGGGCGCGGGCGAATAACTCCCGATCCTCCTCCTGGATGAGGTCCAGCGCTCGATCCCCCAAAAGAGCCAGGATTTGGGGGAGGTACAGGTCGGTTCGCAGGTGGTGCTCGGCGATGAAGACGAGGAGAGGGCTGCTGGTCCAAGAAGCGCGGGCCTGGTTCGCGGTCAGCCACTCGCCGATCAATACCTCCTCCCCGTCAATGACCAGAACCAATCCCAGCCCTCTGGCCTGGCCCAGGGTCTCCTCCGACACGTGGGCGACGACCACACGACAGCCCGGCAGATTGATCTCGCTCGTGGTGTAGAGCACTGCTCGCACCCCGCGCTCAATGGCCTCCTCCAGCACAGGACACAGGGCCTGGAATGTGGTCGGCACGAGGGCCAGGTAGACGCGAGACCTGGCCTGGCCGATCATCTCCCGTGCCTTGGCCATGATGTTTTTGTGGCCCTCAATGTTCCAGACGTATTCCAGGTCGGCGGGCGAGGCCAGGGTAGCCAGGTCGCCCTTGAGGGATGTGATGAGTTCCTCGTGCTCGCGGTGCAGTTGGTCGAGAAACTCACCCGCCGGAACCGGCGCGTACTGAGTCGAGTCGCCTTTGCGCAGCGTCATTGCCGCGCCACGGGCGGTGAGTTTACCCAGGACTTCATAGATCATGGAACGGGGGACGCCGGAGGTCTTGGAGAGTTGGTAACCCGTGACGGGGCTCTCCCGGAGCAGGGCGACGTAGGCCTTGGCCTCGTACTCCGAGAAGCCGATTTTCACCAGTTTGTCAATAGGGTGGCTGTTCATTTCCCTCCTGCCCTTTAGGCGTTAGTATTATAACCTAGACGTTAGAGTTATAACTACGTTAGTAGTATACTCCGATTCATCCGGTTTGTCAAGGGTCAGAACCTTAAAAAAGGGGATGGATGTTCATCAGCAGCACCGCCAGAGGCGCGACGGGGACCAGCAGGAAGGTGACCAGCAGGAAGGTAATGCGTCACACTTCGGAGAGGGGAGAGGGAGTGGGCATTGGCTGTCCGCCGTTCGGCTGAGGGCTTCGGCCCGACTTTCAAGCGCCGGGCAGCACAGTCGGTGGTGTCGCAGGTTGACAGATTCGCTCCATCGCTTCCCGAACCCGCGCCGTCGGCGCGGTGACAGAGAACCGCGCGTATCCCTCGCCGGCAGGGCCAAAGAACGAACCTGGGGCCACCGCGACACCCGTCCGCTCCAGCAGTGCGAGCGCGAACCTTTCCGAGGTCCACCCCGACGGCACCCGCCCTTCGGCAGGTTCAGGAATCCGCGCCCATACGTAGAGCGTAGCGCGGGGGCGCGATGCCTCCATACCCACCGCCTTCAGCCCTCCCAAGACGATTTCCAGCCGCTCTTGGTAAACCTCGTTGCGCGCTGAGAGCCACCCTGGGGTGGCGGAGAGCGCCCGGATGGCTGCCTCTTGCAGCGGGCGGAAGATGCCTGAGTCTACATTGGACTTGACCTGGGCCAGCGACGCCAGGGCGTCGGCGTTGCCCACCGCCATCCCTGCCCGCCACCCCGCCATGTTGTATGTTTTGGAGAGAGAGTTGAACTCTACTGCCACCTCCGACGCGCCAGGCACTTGCAGCAGGCTTGGGGCCACGTAGCCCTCGTAGGTTACGTCGCAGTAAGGCGCGTCGTGGCAGAGCAGCAAGCCATGACATCGCGCAAGGTTCACTGCCTGGGCAAAGAACTCCAAATCGGCCGTGGCACCGGTAGGGTTGTTGGGGTAGTTTAGCCACATCAGAATGGCCTTGTCGGCCACGCCGGGTGGGATGGCACTGAGGTCTGGCAAGAAATTGCGCTCGGGCAGCAGCGGAAATGCATAGACTTCCGCGCCAGCCAAGGCCGCGCCCATCGCATAGGGTGCGTAGCCGGGGTCGGGCACCAACACCAGGTCGTCGGGGTCGAGGCAGGCCAGGGCCATGTTGACGATGCCCTCCTTGGAACCGATGAGCGGCACGATCTGGGTATCGGGATCGAGCACCACGCCGAACCTCCGCTCGTAGTACCCGGCGATTGCCCCGCGCAGGGCGGGCAGTCCCCGGTAACCGGGGTAGCCATGGTGGTCGGGTTGGTGGGCGGACCGGCAGAGCATCTCGACGACTTCGTCAGGGGGCGGCATATCGGGGTTGCCGATGTCTAGCCGGATCACGTCCACACCTTGCCGGCGGGCAGCCTCCACGTGTCCCGCCCAGCGGGCGAAGGGATAGGGCGGCATGTTCAACAGGCGACCGGCGCGTTTCATCCTGTTCCCCCCTTCGCCCGGTCCGCCAGGGTGTCCAGCAGCGCCGTCAGCCCCAGGAGGTAACTGCGCCAGCCGAAGCCGCCGATCTGTCCCACGCAGACCGGCGCGATGAGCGACTTGTGACGGAACGATTCGCGGGCGTAGACATTCGAGAGGTGCACCTCCACCACGGGGAGTCCCACGGCGGCGACCGCGTCACGCAGGGCAACGCTGGTGTGGGTGTAGGCACCGGGGTTGACGAGCACACCATCGGCCCAGTCCATCGCCTCGTGCAGCGCGTCAATGAGCGCACCCTCGTGGTTGGACTGCACGATGCGCAGTTCCGCACCGCGCCCAGCCGCCGCCGCCTGTAACGCCGCGTTGATCTCGTCCAGCGTCACGTAGCCGTAGGTCTCGGGCTCCCGCCGCCCCAGCAGGTTGAGGTTGGGACCGTGGAGGACGAGGATCTTGGGATTGCGAATTGCGAGTTGCGAATTGCGATTGGTCATTTGTCTCACCTCGCGCCCATGCTGCACAGGACGGACTTTACGACGTCGGGCGGGACGTCCTCGGCGATTTCCACTTCGCCGATGGCACAGGGGAGCACCCAGCGCAAGGATCGCCCCCGCCTCTTCTTGTCGTGCGCCATCGCCTCCCAGATGGCATCGGCGTCGAAGGGTGGGCACCGCACCGGAAGCCCCCAAGCCAAAAGGACCCCTTCGATACGGTCGGCAAGCGAGGGAGCGGCCCGGTTCAGTGCGGCCACAATCCGCACCGCAGCCACCATACCGATGCCCACCGCTTCGCCGTGGCGCAACGCGAAGCCGCTCAGTTTCTCCAAAGCGTGGCCCACAGTGTGGCCCAGGTTGAGCACGGCGCGGCGTCCTTGCTCAAACGGGTCCTCTTCGACGATGTCGATTTTGACACGGAGGGCACGGGCAATGTGTGAACTGCGAATGGCGAATGGCGAATGGCGAACCTGGGCCTCCAATTCGGTGAAGAGGTCCGGGGCGCCGATGACGCCGTGTTTGATCACCTCGGCCAGGCCGGAGCGGATCTCCTCAACGGGCAGCGTCGTCAGCACGGCGGGGTCAATGACCACCAGGGCCGGTTGTTTGAACGCGCCAACGAGGTTCTTGCCCTGGGGAAGGTCAACGCCAGTCTTGCCACCCACGCTGGCGTCCACCATCGCCAGCAGCGTCGTGGGCACCTGGACGAAGCGGACGCCCCGCATAAAGGTCGCCGCTGCAAAGCCGGCCACATCGCCGGTCACACCGCCGCCCAGCGAGAGCACCGTGCCGCTGCGGTCCAGCCCGCCAGCGAGGAACTGCTCGTAGAGCGTGGAGATGGTGGCGAGGGTCTTGTGCTGCTCTCCATCGGGCACGGAGCAGGCAAAGGGCCGGAATCCCGCCGACCGCAGGGTGGCCTCGACCTGCGCGCCGTAGAGTGGGGTGACGACCGGGTTGGAGACGACGGCGACGCGGCTGCTCTCAAGTACATCCGCTGCGCGCAGCGAACCGCCGACGTGCGCCAGCAATCCGTTGCTGACGTGGATTTCGTATTGACCGCCGGGGTGGCGGACAGGGAGGGTAATAACACCAGCAATCTCCGCCACCCGCGCGGCGACCTCCTCGACCGAAAGCCCGGTGGCGTCAATTTGCCAGGGAATGGCAGCGTAAGCCTCGCGGCGCGCCTCTAGCAACCGCTCAATCGCGGCGCGGCGGTCGGTCACGTTGAGCAACGGCCGATCCGGGTTGCCACCCGCATTCACCCGCCGCAGGATCTCGTCCACGGCGCAGGTCAGGCAGACGACGGTGCTGCTTCTCATCATCAGCGCCCGGTTGGCGGGGTCAACCAGCGTCCCGCCGCCAGTGGCGATCGCCAGCCCCTGTTGCGCACTCAACTCCTCGCAGAAAGCGGCTTCCATCTGCCGGAACGCAGCCTCTCCGTCCTCGGCGAAGATACGCGGGATGGATTTGCCTGCCCGCGCCTCGATCTCCGCGTCCATATCCACGAACGGGCGACCCAGCCGCCGGGCGATCTCCCGGCCGACAGCGGTCTTGCCCGTTCCCATGAACCCCGTCACGACGACGTTGGTCATCGTGCCATCTCCGCCAGGCTATCGCCGCCCAGTTTCTCCAGCAACGCGTCGGTCAGCACCCAGGCGACCATCGCCTCGCCGACGACTGCTGCGGCAGGAACAGCGCAAACGTCGGATCGCTGGTACTGGGTTGCAGCCGGCTCACCTGTCGCCAGGTCAACCGAGCGCAGCGGCGTGACGATGGTCGGGATAGGTTTCATCGCCGCCCGCACCACGACCGGCGCGCCGTCCGTCATCCCGCCCTCAATGCCACCCGCCCGGTTCGTGCGTCGCGTGACGCCGCCTGCGCCGTCGGGGTAGAGTTCGTCGTGCACCTGCGTGCCGGGGCGGCGGGCGTTCTCGAACGCTGGCCCGATCTCCACCCCCTTGACCGCGGGGATAGACATCACCGCCGCCGCCAGCCGCGCGTCGAGCCGCCGGTCCCAGTGGACGTGGCTGCCCAGGCCGACCGGAACGCCCGTGGCGCCGACGACGAAGACGCCGCCGAGGGAGTCGCCCGCCTGACGCGCTGCGTCAATGGCCTCCCTCATCCGCACGGCGGCCTCCTCGTCGGGGCAGCGGACGTCGCTGGTCTCGGCCAGCGCCCAGAGTTCGGCTGGGGGGAGGTCAAGGGTCTTTGCCACCACGCCGCCGATCTCGGTGACGGCACTGCCGACAGCGACGTCGAAGGCGGCGAGCAATTGCTTTGCCAGCGCGCCCACCGCCACCCGCGCCGCCGTTTCCCGTGCACTGGCCCGCTCCAGCACCGGCCGCGTGTCGTCCAGGCCATACTTGACCATCCCGGCGTAGTCGGCGTGGCCGGGCCGGGGCACACTGAGTCGCGGCAGGTCGCCCGCGGCCCACCGGTCGCGCCAGTTGGCCCAGTCCCGGTTGACGACGCGCAGCGCGACCGGTGCGCCCGTCGTCCGGCCCGCGATCACCCCGCTCAAGATCTCCACCCGGTCCCGCTCGATCTTCATCCGCCCACCCCGGCCGTAGCCGCCCTGCCGGCGGGCCAGGTCGTGATTGACCACCTCGATGTCCACCGCGAGGCCCGCGGGCAGCCCCTCCGCGATGGCGATCAGGCAGGGGCCGTGGGATTCACCAGCGGTTAGAAAGCGCAGCATTGTCACCTCCTCAACGTCCGTTCGCAGACGCCGGCCTCGACTTGGACATCTAGAGCGCTTTGAGTGATATCGTCTATGGTGGCGCACCCGACCAACCGATTCATATCCAAGATGCACGTCTGGCGCAGCACCTGCAATTGTTCAGCGGCGGGAGGGGCTATTGGACTGGACCCTAGATCGAGTCCAGGCCGGTGCAACGCGCAACGAGATCTGCCAGGCGCTTCAGCCAGTTATGCGGTTGTCGAATCTGCAAAACTACTGCGTTACAGTATAAGAAAAAATATGTCCAGTGTCAAGGAGGTGACCTGGCATCCAGTCACAGATGACCTCTTGCCGGGCGGTGGGATAGAATAGACCCACCTTGTTGGCAGGGTGATCCGTTTCGCCAAAGGGAAAAGCACACGCTGCTCGCGGGTGGATGCGGAGAGTGTGACAGAGAAGTTGTGCCAGCGTCGTGACGAACCGGACAAACGGTAAGATCCGACTTGACCATTTGCAGCGTCAGGCGTATATTTACGTCCACCAGTCCACCCTACGGCAAGTGTACCACAACCAGGAAAGCCAGCGGCGACAATATGCCCTTATACCACATACCCAAGGAGACAGACATTGACGGACCCACTGCGTACCTTCTTTCATCCTCGCGGCGTCGCGGTCATCGGCGCCAGCAGCAACCCAACCAAACTGAGCCACGGGGTGCTGCTCAACCTGGTCACCCACGGCTACCGTGGCCCCGTCTACCCGGTCAATCCCAGGGGCGGGGAGATGATGGGGCTGCAGGTCTACCGCGCGGTGGTGGAGGTGCCCGACCCGGTGGACCTGGCAATCATCGTCCTTTCCGCCGAGCGGACGGTGGAGGTGCTGGAGGGGTGCGGTCAGCGGGGCGTCCCCGCTGTAGTTCTCATCGCCTCAGGCTTTGCCGAACTGGGGGCCGGAGGGCGGGAGCGGGAGGCGCAACTGCGGGAGGTCGCCCGCCAGTACGGGATGCGCTTTATCGGCCCCAACTGCGTCGGCGTCGTAGACACCTACGCCCCTATTGACACCACCTTCATCCGCACCATGCCGGGCCAGGGGGTCATTGGCTTTGTCTCCCACTCCGGCGCGGTCTGTGGCGGCACGATGGACTGGGCCAGCGCAGTGGGCGTCGGCTTCTCCCGCATCATCAGCCTGGGCAACCAGGCGGACGTGGACGTAGCGGACGCACTAGACTCGTTGGCGGCCGACCCCCACACACGGGTCGTGGCCGCCTACATTGAGGGGTTGCCCGATGGCCGCCGGTTTGTGGAGGCGGCGGCCCGGCTAACTCCGCACAAACCTTTGGTGGTGCTTAAGGCTGGGCGTACCCCCAGCGGGACGCGGGCGGTGGTCTCCCACACAGGGGCGTTAGCAGGAGCGGACCGGGCCTTCCTGGCCGCCTGCCGCCGGACCGGGGCGATCCCAGTGGAGAACCTGGAGGAACTGGTGGACGCGGCCATCGGTCTGGCCTACCGGCAGCCCCCATCGGGGCCGCGGGTGGCGATCCTGACCAACGCCGGGGGACCGGCGGCAGTAGGAGCGGACGCGCTGGACCGCCAGGGGCTGCGGCTGGTCGACCTCTCGGAAGAGACCCAGGCGCGGCTGCGGGAGGTCTGCCCGCCAGGGGCGATGGTCGGCAACCCGGTGGACATGCTCGGCGGCCCACAGCCGGACCACTACGCGGCGGCGCTGGAGGTGCTGCTGGCAGCCCCCGAAGTGGACGCGGTGATGGTCGTCTTCGTGCCCCAGGCGATCATGCCTCCTCACGACGTGGCAGTAGCGGTAGGGAGGGCTTCGACCAGGCTCAGCCCAGTCTCGGCCGAGGGGGTCGAGAAGCCGGTGGTCTGCTGCATCTCCGGCGGGGGCGGCATCCGGGCCGCCGCCCGTGCCCTCCACGCTCACAACGTCCCCCACTATCTGACTCCTGCCCGCGCCGCTCTGGGCCTGGAAGCGCTGTGGCGGTACAGCCACATCCGGGCGCGGCCTCTCTCTAAGCCAGGGCCGGTGGCAGAGGTGGACCAGGAGCGGGTGTCGGGGTGGGTAGAGGCAGCCCGGGCTTCGACAGGGCTCAGCTCAGAGCCTGCTGGGCAGTACGTCCTAGACCCACAGTTAGGGGCGGAGGTGGCGGCCGCCTATAATCTCCAGGTACCTCTTTCCGGCCTGGCAGCGACGGCTGACGAGGCCGTGGCGCTGGCAAAGCAACTCGGCTACCCGGCGGTCCTAAAGCGGGTCGCGCCGGGGGTGGTGCACAAGAGCGACGTGGGGGGTGTGGCCCTTGGCCTGGGGGACGCCGACGCGGTGCAGGCGGCGTTTGCGCGGATAGTGAGGCCGGGAGAGCAGGGGTTCGTCCAATGTATGGCCCCGAAGGGCCTGGAGGTCATCGTGGGGGCGCAGCGGGACGCGCAGTTCGGTCCGCTGGTGATGTTCGGTCTGGGCGGGGCAACCGTGGAGGTGTTGCGGGACGTGGCCTTCCGGCTGGCGCCGTTGAGCGAGGCGGGGGCGCGGGAGATGGTGGCAGAGACGGCGGCCGGGCGGCTACTGGCGTGCGTGCGTGGCCAGCAGCCCGGAGACCTGGATGCCGTGGTGGAGGCGCTGCGCCGGGTGGCCCAGTTGATGGCCGACCTGCCCGAGGTGGCGGAAGTGGACCTGAACCCGCTGATCGTGGGTCAGGCCGGGGAGGGGGCCTGGGCGGTAGACGTGCGGATCGTGCTGGGGGAAACGCAGGACGTGGGGTGACTGACACGCAGCAGTGAATTGTGCCAAAATGTAATAATCATCATTCAGTACCGAGTATCCAGTACCAAGGTTCAAGCAACCAATATCAAACGAGGAGTATACGCCATGGCTAAGTTCCCCGCTGAACCGTTCAAGATCAAAGTCGTCGAGCCCATCCATCAGACCACCCGCGCCGAGCGGGAGGAGATCCTACGGCGGGCAGGCTACAACCTCTTCGCCGTGCGGGGGGAGGACATTTACATTGACCTGCTGACCGATTCGGGCACGGCGGCGATGTCGGATAGCCAGTGGGCCGGGATGATGGTCGGCGACGAAAGTTACGCTGGCTGCCGCAATTTCTTCAACCTGGAGGAGGCGATCAAATCCATCACCGGCTTTCGCACCTTCGTGCCCACCCACCAGGGCCGAGCCGCCGAGAACGTGCTCTTCGCCTGCATGGTCAAACCGGGCCAGTCGGTGCCCAGCAACATGCACTTCGACACCACCCAGGCTAACGTCATCGCCCGGGGCGGCGATCCGGTCAATTTCCTGGCCGAAGAAGGGTTCAACATCACCAGCCACGCGCCCTTCAAAGGGGACATAGACATCGAGAAACTGGAAGCGTTCATTCGGGAAGTGGAGCCGGAGAACGTCCCACTGGGGATGCTGACGGTGACGAACAATGCTGGCGGCGGCCAGCCGGTTTCGATGGCGAACATCCGCGCCACGAGCGAGGTGCTCCACCGCCACGGCATCCCTCTCTTCCTCGACGCCTGCCGCTACGCCGAGAACGCCTACTTCATCAAACTGCGCGAGCCTGGCTACACCGAGACGCCCGTCGTCGAGATCGCCCGCGAGATGTTTTCCTACGCCGATGGCTGCACGATGTCGGCCAAGAAGGACGCGCTGGTCAACATCGGCGGCTTCCTGGCGATGAACGACGAATCGCTGTACCAGCGGGTGTGCCAGGAACTGATCCTGCGGGAGGGGTTCCCCACCTACGGTGGGTTGGCCGGGCGCGACCTGGAGGCGATTGCGCGAGGGCTGTGGGAGGGGCTGGACGAGCAGTATCTGGCCTACCGCATCGCCCACACGAAGTACCTGGCCGACCGGCTGGTGGAGGAGGGCATTCCCATCCTGGAACCACCCGGCGGCCACGCCGTCTACCCGGACGTCAAGCGGTTCCTGCCGCACATCCCACAGCACGAGTTGCCCGGACAGGCACTCACCTGCGCACTGTACCTGGAGGGCGGCATTCGCGGGGTGGAGATGGGGAGCGTGGCGTTCGCCCGCGAGGACCCGGAGACGGGTGAGATGATCCACCCGGCGCTGGAGTTGATGCGGCTGGCGATCCCCCGGCGCGTCTACACCCAGGCGCACCTGGACTACGTGGTGAGGGTCTGCAAGCGCATCTACGAAAAACGCGACCAGATTCGGGGTATGCGCTACACCTACGCGCCGCCCCTCCTGCGTCACTTCACGGCGCGGTTTGAGCCGTTGTAGATTAGCCGCTGTGGCGGAGAAATTACGAACGGCACGCCCCAACGAATGAATACGCAGGGTTGACAATAATCGCAAACTGATTATAATAAGTGCACAATTTAGAATAGCAACGCATTGACCGGGACGAGTACTGTCCTGAGAAGGTCCCAGAGAGAGGGGGGCGTCGGCTGAAAGTCCCCTCGACCGGACGGGCAGGAAAACCCCCCGCGAGTGGGTCCCTCAAATTGCCTCCGGGCGAGAGTATGGGGCTCCGGGTAAGGCCCGTTATCGCCTCAGAGTGCGTCAACGGTGTTAATGGACAATCCGTTGTCGAACTTGGGTGGAACCACGGAGGAGATCCCCACGCCCCAAGGCGTGGGGGTTTTTGTATAGGAGGGCCAATCAATGACTGACGAGGACACTGGAAGACTGACGAGGACACTGGAACTATTCGCACGCTTTGGTATGCAACCCATCCGATCACGTATGAGGAGGAAAACAATGGCTGAGAAAGTGAAATACGAAGAAAGTCGCCTTTACCGACTGCGTCACTCAACATCGCACGTGATGGCCCAGGCGGTCCTGGAAAAGTTTCCCGACGGGTTGATCGCTATCGGCCCGCCGATAGAAAACGGCTTCTACTACGACTTCGACCTGCCTCGACCGCTCACGCCGGAGGACCTGGAGGAGATCGAGGCCCGCATGCGAGAGATCATCGCCGAGGGGCATGACTTCATCTACCAGGAGGTTGACGAAGAGGAGGCACGCCAGATCTTCGCCGATCAACCCTATAAGCTGGAGTTGATTGACGGTATCCTCTCCGCCGGAACGGACGAGTACGGTGAGCCGCTGGAGGAAGCGCCCAAACTCTCGATCTACCGAAGTGGCCCGTTCGTAGACCTGTGCCGGGGGCCGCACGTGAGCAGCACGCGGGAAATCAACCCCGACGCGATCAAGTTGCTCAGCGTGGCTGGGGCTTACTGGCGCGGCGACGAGCGCCGCCCGATGCTCCAGCGCATCTACGGCACGGCCTGGGAGACGGTGCAGCAACTGGACGAGTTCCTGGCCTGGCAGGAGGAGGTGGAGAAGCGAGACCACCGCCGGCTGATCAAAGAGTTGGACCTGATCAGTTTCCACGAAGAGGGCGGCGCGGGGATGGCCTACTGGCACCCCAAGGGAGGCCGCGTCCGCCAGATCATTGAGGACTTCTGGCGGGCACGCCATCGCGAGGGGGGCTACGAGATCGTCTTCACCCCTCACATCGGCAAGGCGGAACTATGGCAGCGGTCTGGGCACCTGGATTTCTACCGGGATAGCATGTACTCCCCGATGGACATCGAGGAGGTGGAGTACTTCCTGAAGCCAATGAACTGCCCCTTCCACATCCTGATCTACAAGACCCACATCCGTTCCTACCGGGAACTGCCGCTTCGGTGGGCGGAACTGGGGACAGTCTACCGGTACGAGCGCAGCGGCGTGTTGCATGGCCTCCTGCGGGTGCGCGGCTTTACCCAGGACGACGCCCACATCTTCTGCACACCGGAGCAGATCGAGGGCGAGATCTTGCGCGTATTGCGTTTCTCGCTTGATCTGTTACGGGCCTTTGGCTTCTCGGACTTCCACGTCTACCTGGCGACGATGCCAGAGAATCACGTGGGGGAACCAGAGCGGTGGACGCAGGCCCAGGAGAGCCTGCGCCAGGCCATCGAGGCGGAGGGGCTGTCCTACGAAGTGGACGAGGGGGGCGGGGCCTTCTACGGGCCCAAGATTGACATCCACGTCAAGGACGCCCTAGGCCGAACCTGGCAGTTGACGACGATTCAGTTCGACTTCAACCTGCCGGAACGGTTCGACATGACCTACGTAGGCGAGGACGGGAAGGAACACCGACCGTACATGGTGCATCGGGCGCTGCTAGGGAGCCTGGAGCGGTTCTTCGGCGTCCTTGTGGAACACTACGGAGGTGCTTTCCCGGCGTGGTTGAGCCCTGTACAGGTAGTGCTCATCCCCATCGCCGACCGTCACGTGGATTATGCCCGCTCTGTAGCGGAGCAACTGCGAGCGGCCGGGCTACGGGTTGAGGTGGACGACTCGAGCGAGCGCATGCAGGCCAAGATCCGTGATGCCCAGATGCAGAGGGTTCCATACATGCTCGTCATCGGTAATCGGGAGATGGATGCCGACCAGGTGAACCTGCGGCTGCGCGACGGGAATGTGCCCGGCGCGATGTCCGTGGATGATTTCATTGCACTGGCGCAGGATGCGGTGGCGGAGAAACGACCGCTCTGACTGACAGCCACCTGGGATGATTTGACACCTTTTTGCAATTGTGTTATCATCCCCATCGTGCACACATGATTGGCTCACTTGCGAGGAGGTAGACCGAATTAGGAAAACGAAATATCGTGCTGACAAGCGAATAAAGTACCGCTTGAACCACCAAATCCGGGCTCCCCAGGTCCGGCTTGTTGACGCCGACGGCGCCCACGTGGGCATCGTGCCGTTATCTGAAGCATTAGCGGCTGCCCACGCTCGTGACCTGGATCTGGTGGAAGTGTCACCGACTGCGGACCCCCCTGTTGCCCGGGTGATGGACTATGGCAAGTTTATGTACCAGCAGGCAAAGCGGGAACGAGAGGCGCGTAAAGCACAGAAACAGATCGAGGTCAAAGAGATCCGTCTACGTCCTAAGACAACCGATCATCACAGATCTTTCAAGGTTCGTGATGCCCGACGTTGGTTGGAAGACGGGATGAAGGTGAAGGTGCGTATTCGCTTCCGGGGCCGTGAGATCAGCTATCCCGAGATCGCTCGCGAGCAACTGACGCAGATTGCTGAGGAACTATCCGACGTGGCGATGGTCGAGCAAAAGCCGAACCTGGAGGGACGCACGATGCTGATGGTTCTGGCGCCGGCAAAGAAAGGCGGCACCAAAAGGTAGGAGAAGAGGTAGCAGAATGCCGAAGATCAAGACTCACAAGTCCACATCCAAGCGCTTCCGCCGGACGAAGGGTGGCAAGGGTAAGTTGATGCGCACCAAGGTGGGCAAATCCCACTTGCGGCGCAAGAAGAGCACGCGCGCGAAGCGCCTCTACGACGAGAAAATTCCGGTAGAGTCGGGGGGCGTGCAGCGGCGTGTGCGCCGTCTGGCACCATATCTGAAGGAAAAGGGGAAGTAGTGCCGTGAGAGTCAAGGGAGGAACCAGGACACGCTATCGTCATAAGAAGATCATCCGCCAGACTAAGGGGTACTACGGCACGCGCCATCGCCTCTTCCGCCGGGCCAACGAGGCGTGGATGAAAGGGCAGTGGTATGCCTATCGGGACCGACGGCAGCGGCGGCGGGATCTGCGGCGGTTGTGGATCACGCGCATCAACGCGGCCGCGCGGCAGAATGGGCTTTCGTACAACCGCTTTATCCACGGCCTGAAGCAGGCCGGGGTGGAGTTGGACCGCAAGATATTGGCCGACATCGCCGTGCGGGACGCGGAGACGTTTGCTCAGTTGGTCGAGGTGGCGAGGAGCGCGGTGTAGACTTATTACCGGCGAAAAGCAAAGAGCGGGGGCCAAGAGGCTCCCGCTCTTTCTATTTGTAAATCAGTCGTAAACGTGTAAGATGAGTGTGCGATATAGTCGAACGTAAGAGAGGTGTTCTATGCCCCGTTTCGACCCCTGTCCTGGCGAGTTTCCCATCGAGCAGTGGGATTCCGAGTTCCGCCAGCGTGTGTGCTGTGACGAGAGTACCTACGGCAACGTGGAGGAAGAACCGGTCCGCCAATGGGCTGCGGCCCGATTGGTGCAGAACTTAGGCGTGCCCCGTCGCCAGATCAAGTTTGAGGACCCGGTTCGTGACCTAACTGGTAAGGCGAACCCGCAGGCCGGAGTGTCGCTCCGCAACGCGGTTGTTGTGGATGGCGATTGCCAGTGCCTTACGAGTACCCACCAACACCATCAACCTCTTGGCTCTCGTCACGGCCGTATACAGTATCTGACGTGAGAGAAGGAGATAGTGCTGCGTCACCACTGGCATGACCACTGCTGGGTATTCTGCTCCCTGGCTCTTGTGCACCGAGATGGCGAAGGCATGCACCAACTCGCCTGCATCTGCCCAATCATACTCCACGGGGCGATCATCTATCCTGACGGTCAACGTTTGGTTTACCCCATCAATTACCACGATCCGCCCGATATCCCCGTTGAATACATCAAGCACATAGTTATTGGTGGTCTGCATGACCCGGTCTCCAACTCTGAACGTGCGCCCGCCTAGCCGCCGCTCCGGCCGGTTGGGGGCAGGTTGGTTGAGAGCTTCCTGCAGTCGGGTATTCAGGTTAGATACACCCGCCGCGCCCCGGTACATGGGCGCTAGTACCTGCACGTCCTCCAGCGGATCGAGACCAAACTTCTCTGGGATACGGCGCTGGACAATATCTACAATCAGGTCGGCCACCTCTTGCGGATTCTCTTTGGCGAAGAAAAAGAGATCGTCCCCCTTGTTCAGCACCGGCATCTGACCACGGTTGATGCGGTGGGCCCCCAGGACGATGTGACTGCCGGCGGCCTGGCGGAAGATGGTGGTCAACTGCACGACGGCGGCGCGACCGGAAGAGATGACGTCGCGCAGAACGTCGCCCGCGCCGACGGAGGGGAGTTGGTCCACGTCGCCGACGAACAGCACGTGCGCGGCCGGGTCCACCGCTTTGAGCAGGTGATTGGTCAGCAGAAGGTCGAGCATAGAGGCCTCGTCCACGATGAGGCAGTCTACCTCCAGCGGGTTCTCCTCGTTACGGCGAAACCCCTCCCGCGGGGAGTACTCCAACAACCGGTGGACGGTTTTGGCGGTCCGCCCCGTCGCCTCCGAGAGGCGTTTGGCGGCACGACCGGTGGGGGCGCAGAGGGCATACCGGCAGCGGAGCGCCTCCAGCGCCCCGATGACGGTGCGCACGGTGACGGTTTTGCCTGTGCCCGGGCCACCGGTGAGCACCGTCACCTTGTGGGTAAGCGCGGCGCGCACGGCCTCCCGCTGTTCGGCCGAGAGTTCAATGGCAGAGCCCTGGGTGACCCCTCGGGCTGAGCCTTGGGCCGAAGCCTGGGCCAGCAGCGCGTCCCAATCCACGTTACGGAAAGGGAACAGGCGGGTGGTGGGGCTTTCGACCAGCCCCTGCAGGCGGCGGGTAACGCCGATCTCGCCGTAGTAGAACGGGGCCAGATAGACGGCCCGTTCCTCGCGCACTGCATGCCCCCCCTCTTTCCCCCCCATTGGGGGGGGGGAAGGAGGGAAGCCCCCCATTGGGGGGGAGGGAAGGGGGGGAGGATAGACCAGCGTCTCGCGGCGCACCACCTCGTCGGCGTCCAGGTCCTTTATGGCTGCCCTGGCCAGATCGGGGGAGACGTCGAGCAGGCGGGCTGCCTCCGCCACCAGTTCCTCCTCCGGCGCGTAGACGTGGCCCTCGTCGGCCTGCTGACTCAGCGCGTAGGCCACACCGGCCTGCACGCGAGATGGCGCGTCGGGCGGCAACCCCAGGTCGCGGGCGATTTTGTCGGCGGTCTTGAAGCCCACCCCCCAGATGTCGCGGGCCAGCCGGTAGGGGTCCTCCCGCACTACCCGCAGCGCGTCATTACCGTAGGTCTTGTAGATCTTGACGGCCAGGCCAGTGGTGACGCCGTGGCTCTGGAGGAACAGCATCACCTCGCGGATGTGTTTCTGTTCCTCCCAGGCTTTGGCGATGGCGGCCGCCCGCTTGGGTCCCACGCCCAGCGCCTCCCGCAGCCGCCGGGGCTCCTCGTCGAGCACGCGGAGCGTATCGGTGCCGAAGCGCTGGACGACGCGGGCCGCGGTGACAGGCCCCACCCCCTTAACCAGTCCCGAGCCCAGGTAACGTTTGAGGCCCTCAATGGTGGCCGGGAGGATCTGCTTGCACCGCTCGGCCTTGAACTGGTGGCCATACTGCGGGTGGGTCGTCCAGGTGCCCTCCAGGCGCAGGCTCTCGCCCGGCTGCACCTCCGGTAGGTTGCCGACGACGGTCACCAGGCCTCGGCCTGAGGCTCGGCCCGCAGGCTCGGATCGGCCTTCGACGTTGAGGCGGATGACGGAGTAGCCGGTCTCTTCGTTATAGTAGGTGACGCGCTCGACGGTGCCATGAAGTTGGTCGGACATTGGAGGAATGATAGCAGAGAAAGGGGCAGGAGGCAAGGGGACAATGACCAACGACAAATAATCAATGACCAATGGCGGGATGATGGGATGACAAAGTGACGAGGTAACGAGGTGAGGGGGGAACGAGGGGGCAGAGGAGCAGGGGAGCAGGGGAGCAGGGAAGTATGGAAGTGTGAGGGTGTGGATGGGAGAAAAGACGGCGTGCCTGGGAGCCCGCCAGGGCGGGGTTGGCTGACCCCCAGGCACTGCCAAGAAATGAAAGGAGGAGACTTGATACGGCCGACCCCCGTAATTGGGCGTGTCCCGCCGTGAAACCAGTATCAAGCGTGTTTATTATACCCCCAAATGGGCATCTTGAGTGTTTCATATCCGTTACAATACCATTTCAGGTTTGTAACGTTCATTTTACGCCCCAATAGGCAGAGTTGGCCCACACTTTTGCTAACCAGGTCGCGGTAGCCATCGAGAACGCGCGCCTCTACCAGGCGGAACGGGAGCGGCTTGAGGAGGTCGAACGGTGCCGCCAGGTGGCCGAGGGGTTGCGCGACATCCTGGCCATTTTCAACACTGTTCGCCCACGCTATGTCCCAGTTTGACACGGACGAACCTTCTCCGTAATTTCCCCCTCGCCCTGTTCCTGGGTCTGGCCGTCGTCTTTGGCCGGAGAGCAGGCTGCCATACCATCTGCTGGATGGCCCCGTTCATGATCCTCGGGCGCAAGATCCGGAACCTGGTCAAGTGGCCGGCGCTGCGCTTGAAGGCCGAACCGGACGAGTGCATTGATTGCGGAAGGTGCACCCAGAATTGTCCGATGAGCCTGGATGTCAATCAAATGGCACGCACTGGATACATGGAGAACGACGAGTGCATCCTGTGCGGGAACTGTGTGGATACCTGCCCGAAAGATGTGATCCACTTCTCCTTCAGCGCTGGAAGGTAGGCAGCCATTGGACCGGCTTTGTGCTCCCGGCAAGCGACCTCGGGCTGTAGAGCCGGTTGTTAGATGGCGGAGCAACGAGTTGACACTGCGGAATCGCAGTTCGATTTTGGCGGGCTGGATTCACGGTGCGTTCAACGGCCAGGCGTATGGCATCTGGCGGTTGCTGTTCCCCGATGTCAACCCGTTGCTGGGCGGAATGACAGGGCTGGTGGGTATGGCCGTGTGGCTGGCCGTCGGGCTTTGGCAGGTGCGGCGTGCGCAGCCTGAAGGAGTACAGGAATGAAAGAAGACTGGAAAAAGGTGGTCTCCAGACCGTCATACTACGGCTTTGATCAGGCGAGGCGGGCTGCACCGCCTGTTCACGGCGGTGCAGGTAGGAGACGGCCTGGCACCAGCGCTTCGGGCCAGTGCGCTGGCGCGCTGTTGGCAACGAGGCTAAAATGTGCTATACTTCACGCTGGAAAGGAGCGTATGAAATTACGCGAGGTCCTCTCAATCATAGACGGCAAGGTCATCTCTAGCAACATTGACCTGGATGAGGAAGTACAGATGGGATGCGGATCCGATCTGATGAGCGATGTACTGGCCTTCACCCACGAGGACGCGCTCCTGATGACGGGGCTGACCAATCCTCAGGTGGTGCGCACGACGGAGATGGTCGGCATCAAGGTCATCGTCTTCGTGCGGGGGAAGTTGCCGCCGCCGGAGACCATCGCCCTGGCCAAGGAGAAGGACATCGCCCTGTTGGCCTCCAAGTACACCATGTTCGAGACTTGTGGCCGGCTTTACAAGGCGGGCCTCCCCGGTTGTGGCCTCTTCGAACTCTCGCTGCGCCGCTGGCGTCAGGCTTTCGAAAACAAGCAGAAGGCGCCAGGTGGATAAGGATGTGAAAAAAGAGGTCACTAAACTCCAGGAACTGACCTACGAACTGAAGGTCGAGCACGCCATGACCAGAGAGGTGATCACCGTCACTCC
>Ga0315549_1000032_pt1 | contig 142341 bp, 126 predicted proteins | sample SalMarSW160200MG_FD_203101 | JGI IMG/M metagenome (GOLD analysis project Ga0315549, IMG submission 203101) | Salt marsh sediment microbial communities from the Plum Island Ecosystem LTER, Massachusetts, United States - Salt Marsh Sediment SW1601-200 ... | reverse complement strand
AAACTCTTCACAGGTGGTTCTGAATATCGTTTTAAAAAGTATATAGAAGAGTATATGCCGGTGACCTTTGACCTATTAAAAAAGCGTAGTAATTTATTGGGAAAAAAGGATGATTTCTGTTTGCACGCCCTATGGCGTGATGTACGTTGTGGATTAGTACATGAAATTGATCCTAAATCTACGTCAGTAATTCTAGGAAGGGGTAAAGCTTCGGTTCATCTTAATATTGAAGATAAACGTTATCCTAACAAATATTTAGTTTTATCCTCACCAAAATTTATTGAGGATTTTTTAAGATCAATTAAAATAATCTGACAATCAATGAGACATAGAGAAAAACCAAGAAAGGAAGAATATACATACTACATTTAGAAAAAAATGAGGAGGAACTTCACTCCCCAATTGTCATACCCGCCCCTGCCTTCGCAGGGGCAAGCTTGTCCCCGCGGAAGCGGGGAGCGGGTATCTATTTAAAGTATCGTAGCAGTGGATTCCGCCGTAAGGTGTCCCCAAGGGACAGCGAAGAATCTGGGTTGCGAATTTAAATTCGACTCCGTTTATTTATTCCTGTTTGTTGCCCAGATACTTCACTTTGTTCAGCATGACATGTGATGGGTTCTAATATTTTTTTCTAAATCTTGCGGCGGGGATATTGAGGATTCTGCAAAACTTCATTCAACAAAACAAATCTATCTTCCATTTGTCATTCTGAGCGCGCCGTTAGGCGTCCCCAAGGGACAGCGAAGAATCTGGGTTGCGAATGTAAATTCGACTCCGTTTATTTATTCCTGTTTGTTGCCCAGATGCTTCACTTCGTTCAGCATGACATGTAATGGATTTTAATACTTTTTTCTGAATCTTGCGGCGGGGATGTTGAGGATTTTGCGGTACTTTGCGACGGTTCGCCTGGCCAGATTATCGATGCCGGCTTTTGCCAGCTTTTCAACTATCTTATCGTCACTTAAAGGTTTGCTCTTGTCCTCTTCGTCGATAATCTGCTGCAATTTGGCCCTGATGGCCTCCCAACTACGGCCCCGGCCGTTGACGTCTTCTTTTCCGCCGCTGAAAAACTTGCGAAGCGGCAAAATCCCCCACGAGCACTGGACATACTTACCGGAGACAGCCCTCGATACCGTCGCTAAATGCACACCGACATCATCGGCAACCTTCGACATAGGCAACGGGCGAAGATGAAGCTGCCCCTTGTCGAAGAAGTCCTTCTGATATTTCACCACCGCTTTCGCCACATTAAGAAGTGTGTTTTTACGCTGTTCTATCGCGTCCATAATCCACTGGGCGGAACGAAGGTTATTTTGTAAAAACTTCCTGGTCTTTTCGCTGACCCGATTGTCTTTGACCATCCTCGCGTAATAGTCGCTTATCCTCAGGCCGGGCAAATTCGTATCGGCAAGTCTCACAGAATACCGGTCTGAACTATCCGAGGCCTCGACAATGACATCGGGAGTGATCGGATGGTTTCTGTCCCGGCCGATTTGCAGACCGGGCGAGGTGTCAAGCTTGCTGAGCCGCTCGATGGCCCGGTTGATTGCCTCGATATCGCAATTCATCTTTTTCGCAATTTCCGGCAGACGGTTCTCAAGCAGCTCCTCCATGTGCTCGGTAATCAAACGAGACTCGAAGCTCATATCCTTGTCGCCATTTTGTGATTCCTCTTTAAAACGGGTTCCGTCTTCGCCGCTTTGGGCCATCTGTATAAGCAGGCACTCTTTCAAATCGCGAGCGCCTACGCCGGCGGGTTCCAGCTTCTGTACGAGGCCGAGGGCTTCTTTCAAATCATCGACCGTAAAATCGTTTTTGTCCTTGTTATGCAACTGCTCGAGTCTTACCGTTAGATAACCCCGGTCATCGATATAATCAATAATCATCTCACCCGCTTTTTTTACAGGCTCTTTCGCATCGACCATCCGCCATTGTTCTGAAAGATATTCGTGAAGCGACTGAGAAGGAGCGGCGGTATTTTTTAACGCCTCGAGTTTTCTATCCGGTTCGTCACCGGGTATCCGTGTGCGCCATGGGCCGGACTGGTCCATATAATCTTTATATTCATCGTCAAGACCATTGAGTCGCTCGAAGTCCCGGGCTTTATTGTTGTCCGTGCCGACAACCAAGTCTTTTTCGCCGGTATCTTCCCGGGGCTGCTCCCGAGCGGAATCTTCATCCTCCGTATTCGAAGGCTCGGATATTTCCAATACGGGATTGTTGTTGAGCTCCTGTTCAATTCTTTCCTGCAGGGCAAGGATCGGAAGCTGGAGGATTTCCATGGATTGTATCATGTGCGGAGCGAGCTTCATTCTCTGCTCCATCCGCATCTGATTTGTCATCTCCAGCTTCATAAAAGCACCGATAAAAATCCTCTTTTAAGTCGTTATTCAAGCTATTCTTAGTTTATCATAGATACATAATCCGATTTCGTCAATATCGCACCTTGAATTCAGTAATAATCATGCCTTCGACGGATATTAAGATGCAAATAAAGGTGGGAAAAAATTATTCCAGCGCCTGTCTGCCGGTTATGGCATCGGCAAGCATTTTGCCGGAGGCGTATTCTATTGTGCTGCCCGTGGGAAGCCCCCTTGCCAGACGGGTAATTTTCACATCGGAATTCCTCAGAAGTGAGCTTATATAAAGCGCCGTGCCGTCGCCGGCCATATTCGGATTGGTCGCCATTATCAATTCTGTTACATTACCGGTGTAAATCCTCTCGACAAGCTGCTTGATAGTCAAATCGCCCGGCTCAACGCCATCAAGCGGTGCTATATGACCGCCGAGGACGTGATACACCCATTTACACGCCCCGGTTTTCTCCAAGCTTATGACATCTTTAGGCTGTTCGACAACGCATATTATGCTCTTGTCCCGGCGAGGGTCGGAGCATATCTGGCAAACGGATTGCTCGGATAAATTGTAGCAGATTTCACAACGTTTAATTCTTTCTTTCAAATCGCGTATGGCATCAGCCAGTTTCATAGCTTCCGCCGGCGAAGCTTTTAGCAAATGAAACGCTAACCTTTCTGCAGACTTCGGCCCGATACCCGGCAACTTGCCGAACTCCTCGATCAATCTATTCAAACTTTCCGTATATGCACTACTCATAAATTAATCCTGTTTTTTTCTTTTTCTGCATTCAGCCATCCTCAAGCTGCGCTTGAGGCTGCCACACATTTTATATAAATCATCAATCCTTAATCTTCTTCGATGCCGGTGATTGTTGCGTCGAGGCCGAGAAGGACAGTTTTTACCGCCGGATCATTAATCAGCTCATTTCGTCTCTGACCGGTGGTCATCTCTCGGATCGGGACCGGCTCTTCCTGCGTTTGTTCTCCCGCTGCAATTTCAAATTTCAGTTTCACGGGAATTGAAAGCTGCTCGCTGAGCACGTTCTTGATCTGCTCGGCCCGGTCGTTGCGTTCACACATTCCTTTCTGTACCTGTGCAGACGGTCCGAATTCGAGCGTTAAGATGCCGCCCTCAAATCGAGATGGTTCGGCCCAGCCTAACAAACCGGCGGTGCTCGGCCCGAGCCTGGTCGTAATAACTTTCAAGAGATTCTGCCAATTATCTTTTATCGATTGTATATCCGTTCGGCCGAAAATATTTTGTGATTTGAGGCTCGTCGCCCGCTGCCTGTCATCCGCCGCAGGGAAGCTTCCCCCTGTCCGGTTCTCAGTGCCCGGCATTACTTTTTTTTTAACTGTAGCTTCTTTGCCGGATTTCAACTGCGAGAGAAGTCCGTCAACATTCAGAAAATGCTCGCTCAGGGCAAATCGTAAAAGTGACGCTTCCAGAAGTGCCCTGCTCGTATCGCTGTTTTTCACCGCCCATCGCAGCTTTTCCAGTGTCGCAATATTATAAATCAGTGCCGCTATATCGAATTTTTCCGCTATCTCGCCGGCCCGCTGACGCTGCTGCTCGGTTAAAATCACTAACTCGCTCTTCGGCCCCGTGGATTTGACCACCATTAAATCGCGCATATAATCGATAAGCGAATCGACGACCTGGACCTCGTTGACGCCGGTTCCGATCAATTCCTCAACGGCGGCAAGTGTGCCGGTTGCATCGCTGTCGCCGATTTTTTCGATAAGATTCCATATCTTCTCGCTGTTCGGCTGACCGAGATACTGCTCGAGCAACTCGACCGTTAAAGGTTCGACGCCGGTGCTGATAAGCCTGTCCAGCAGGCTTAGGCCGTCCCGCATCGAGCCGTTTGCCATTTTCGCCAACGGCAGAATCAAGTCCTCTTCGTATTTAATCTTCTCCCGACCGAGCACGGATTTAAGCTGCCCGGCAATCACCGCCGGAGTAATATTGCGAAAATCGAACCTCTGGCACCGGGACTGAATCGTCGCGATAACTTTGTTCGGCTCGGTAGTGGCGAAAATAAACTTGATATGGCTCGGGGGCTCCTCCAGCGTCTTGAGAAGTGCGTTGAAGGCCGAAACGGTCAGCATGTGCACTTCGTCGATGATATAAATCTTGAATCTCGAACGCGCGGGCCGGTATATCGCGTTCTCCCGAAGCTCGCGGATTTCATCGACCCTGTTATTCGACGCCCCGTCTATCTCGATAACATCGATATCATCCCCGATATTTACCGCGACACAACTTGCACATTTACAGCACGGCTCAGTCGTCGGCTCATCGACCGAAAGACAGTTGAGCGCCTTTGCCAGAACCCGGGCCATCGTGGTCTTGCCTACGCCTCTTGTGCCAGTAAAAAGATAGGCGTGGGCAACTCTGCCGGTTTTTATCGCATTTTTCAGGGTCTGGGCGATTGGGTCCTGCCCGATGATGTCATCGAATGTCTGCGACCGATATTTTCTTGCAAGAACGGTATAAGCCATTTTCGAGTTGGTTAATGATTATTCGATTAGAAAACTCAATTTATGCCGCAAAATTGCAACTGCACATAACGGAAAAGCAGTATAACAAAGCCGGCAAATTTTTTCTACAAAAACATTTTGATTTGACAGAATTTGTCCCAAAGGCTATTTTTCACACAATGAATATAAGGCCGAAAGAGATACACGAGCAGAATACGATACAACCGGGCCACGGATATGATTTTACGTCCGCCACAAGCGGGCAAAAAATCTCAGAATTAGAGAAGGAGTATAACTATGAGAGTCAGAATCGAGGATACCTGTACTGCCTGCGGCCTTTGCGTTGACACCTGTCCTGAAGTTTTCGAGATGGGTGACGATATGGCACAGGTAATGGTCGAAGAAGTTCCCGCCGAGCACGAAGACGCCGTTCAGCAGGCGGCCGACGAATGCCCCGTCGAGGCAATCATCGTCGATTAGAAGCACTTTTTTATTTCAAGAAATTTCGGTTTATTCTGAGCTTAGACTGCCGAATCGGGATATATCTTTGACCGGCCAATAGAGAAAATCTACTCGACCTATTACTGTTGCCAAAGGAACTGGACCAAAATTCCTGCTATCGTAAGAATTATTTCGATTATCACCCAGGACAAAGCAATGATGCTCAGGAATGGCAATCTTTGAGAAGTCAGGTATTGACAGGTGTGGAGGGTGGGCCATGAAGATATTGTATTTAACCTGCCCATTTAATTCTTCGTATAAATCACCTTTCAATAAAGCTCCACGAATTTCAATTCGTATTTTATCCAATTCGGAATCAGGAAGCTTTTGACGCTCGAGTTTTTGGTCATTGATGTAAAGTTCCCCGTCTTTGATTTCCACTGTATCACCGGCAACTGCAACTACTCTCTTTACATATTTTACCCGCCGGTCTTCCGGATTAATGAAAACGATAAGGTCGCCCCTTCGGGGATCACTTTTTTTATACGCAAGTTTATTGGCTAAAAATCTATCACCCGGCACTATCGCCGGATAGCATGAAGCGGCTGGAACCCTGAACGCTTCCAGAAATTTCTCCCTGAAATGGAGTGCCCCAATTACAGAGCTGCCCGAAGACATTACCGCCCAAAGAAAGTACACAATCAACCGATTATAATCCTTCAATTCGTAATCGCTTTTTGTGTGCCTGGCAATATTATATGAATCGACGGCCGGCACGAGCCAGAGTGCAAAATATGTCAGTAGGAACATGCAGAAAAATACCGCCCTAAGTGGAGAAAGAAACACAACAGAAGCCCAGATCATATTACCGAGTAATCCGAAGAGGAAAGCCATTAAAAGGCCTCTGACTATTCTTCCGCAGTATAAATGCCCAAGGCCGGGGATTATCAGCGAAAGCAAGATAGCCAGCCACGGCCGCCGCGTATTTTTTGGAGATATAGTGACTTCTGACATTCTTAGCTCCTTTTATTCAATATCCAAGAATTACTGCAAACATAAATACGACTCTGGTAAGACCTACTACAGCTCCCACGACTACAAAAGCCGCCTGTGCCGTTAAATTGGCCGATATAAGGTCAACGAATCGTCGATAATCGAAAAAAGTTTTGCTTTTCTTTTGCTCATAAAGAAAAATTTGATTCATCACTTTATCTGTGAAGTCTTCCTTAACATCTATTTGCTCTCTGGCTTTATTCCAGATGTCATAAACCTCTTGACGTCTCATAAGATATCTCCATCAAGCTCACTTAATGTCGCTGCCAATTTCTTCTTCGCTCTGCTAATCCTGGATTTAACAGTTCCGATCCTTACCCCCTCGATTTCTGCAATCTGCGCGTATGGCAATTTTTCAAACTCAGCCAGTACAAATGCTGTCTTCTGTTTGACTGGCAGAGTCCGTAATATTTTTTCCAGTCTGTTGAAAAATTCCTTTGTCATAAGGTTATCAGAAGGATTCTGTGAATCGGGCACTTCAGGTAATTGGTTCGTAAACACCGGCCGCCTCTTTTTTAGTAAGTTGAGAATTTTGTTCCTGGCAATAACGAATAGCCACGTTGAGAAATTACTACGATGTGAATCAAACGAAGATAGTGTCTTGTACGCAGCCATAAAAACATCCTGAGCGATATCTTCAGATGTATGATTATCGTGTATCATATTTTGTATAAACCTGATAACCGGCCCCTGATATCTATCCACAAGCAGTTTAAATAAATCAATATGGCCCCCTAAAACCCGATGTATAACATCCGTATCTTTCACTGCTTAAATAACCTAATTCGTACTGAATTTACATTGTATATCTATAAAAGTTATACAATTACCACCCGAGAAGGTTCCAAATATTACACATACATCAAGACATGTTTTTTTAGGTATAAAAGGTACCTGAGACGTTCTATTCCCGACTTTTTCTACAGGTAAACTACATAGATTTTAATGCCTGCCGGGATGTCATCCTAATCTCTGCCAAAGTTCATGCTTTAAATCAGAATTAGTCTTCCTGTCTTGTCAAAATAAATACACCAAGCAGAAAGAATAATACACCGATTGCCAGTAATACCAGACACGGGCTTATCATTTCCGTAAGACTGAAGTTGCGCCAGATGGCCCCTTCAAGAGTGAATATACCCCACTTCACCGGACTAATATTGCTGAACGGACGTAACCAGCCCGGCATAAAAGCCAGCGGAACCATGCCTCCTCCGACCATTGCCATAATCATCAGTATTGCCCAGCCGGCGCCTCCGGCACTTTGCTCTGTGCGTCCAATTGTACATATAAACATCATAATACCAACAAAACACAGTACCGTACAAAGTGCTGCGGGAATAAACAGCGACAGATTACTTACAGGCATTTTAAAAATTGTCTTGGCACCTGTAAAAAGAACGCACATTATGAAGGCACATGTCATAAAACAAGCCAGGCCTTTACCGCCAAGAATATGAGCACGTCCGATCGGGCCGATGCGCAAACGTGCAAATGTTCCGTTCGCACGTTCTTTCACAATCGAAATGGCAAATGTCGCCGTACAGCCGAGTATTGCCCAGAGCATAGCCTGTGGAAATGTTATTTGAAAAGATGTAGTGGGGCCTTCTTGTTCTCTGTTAACGTCCAATTGGGCGAAATTGAGGATATCTCCACCAAAATCAGCCATATAATTCTCTTCGTTGACATCTTTGAGCAGGGTGTCGAACGAATCGAAGAAATTAAAAAAAAGTTCTTTCTGCTCCGGATCTAAATCATTGTCGCTTCCCATGTCATTTTTCCAGAGACCGAGCTGATCCTTCATCCATTGACGGTCGGTAAATTTCCCGCTTAATGTCGTAAATTGAGCCTTGGCAAGAAATCCCTGCAGGTAACCGCTTTCCATTCTGCGTGAAGGATCCGATGCAATTTCGAGCTTAGGTTCCTCGGAGTTAAATAATGCATCGAATCCGCCTCCAAAACCCTCGTTTATGATAACCGCAGCGGCTACTTTGCCCTTTCTGACCTGTTCAATGGCATCATCCCGGCTCGTGGTGATTATTTTCAATGCCTCGTCAGACTCTAATTCCGAAATGAAATTGCCAGAAAACTCAGACTTATCCGCGTCCACAACGGCGATTTTCATTCCCGATGGTCCCTCGCCCGCACCGGAAAAAATCGCACCAAAAAACAGGGCAAACATAACGGGAAAACCGAAAACAAAGAAAATATTCCCCTTGTCACTTAGCAGCACACGCAGGTCTTTAATAGCAATAAATAATACCATTCTCATTAGTCTCTAAGCCTCCGCCCGGTCAGGTTAAGAAAAACATCCTCAAGATTAGCTGTTTGTATTTTTAGCGAACGAAAACGCAGGCCGCTGCTGTTAAGCTTTGCCAGAGACTCCATCGGCCGGTCCGTTTGGAACCTGACTCTGCTGCCTTCGAACTGTATGTTCTCATCACCGATAAGCGGTTTTATTTTTCCGGGATCGGGCGGTCTTTCCTCGAATTCGGCCTCAATATGGGATGGGCCTCCGTGCTTGGTAATAAGATTCTCAACGGTGTCCATATCTAAAATCCTACCATGATCAAGAATCGCCACCCTCTTGCAAAGCCGCTGAGCCTCCTCCATATAGTGCGTCGTATATATTATTGTCCGGCCCTGTTTTTTTATATCCTCTATCGTATCGAATATCAAATTGCGAGACTGCGGATCTACCCCAACTGTCGGCTCATCAAGCAATAAAATCGGTGGCTCATGTAAAAGAGAACATACCATATTAAGCCGCCGCTTCATTCCGCCGCTATATTTTGAGACTCGCTCTTTGCTGCGCTCTGACAGGCCCGCTATCTCAAGACAATCCCTGACACGCTCTTTCAGCTTTTGCCCGCTGAGTCCGTACATCCTGCCGAAAAAACGTAAATTCTCCTCCGCCGAAAGTTCCTCGTAAATCGCCAGTGTTTGGGGAACTACTCCCAAAGACAAACGAACCTCAATCAGGCCCGGATTGGTCTTTCCGTCAAGTGTCACCGTACCGGCGTCGGGTTTTAAAAGCCCGCACAGCAATTTAATTGCAGTCGTTTTCCCCGCTCCGTTAGGCCCTAACAAACCGAATGTCTCTCCCTTTTGAACTTCAAAGCTGACATCATCCACCGCAACAATATTGCCGTATTGCTTATTTAGACTGTCAGCTTTAATCATATAAACTCACCCGGAAAAACTGTGTCCCTTGTGTTCTTTATTCTGCGAGCACTTTCGCTGTCCCGGATTAACCGGTTTTTTAACCTTGTGAAAGCTCACGGCTTCTCTCGGCCGCCCGTCGCAAAGCCTTTAAGACTATATCTTCGAGACCTCTTTCAATGAATACCTTAAACGCCGCCTCTGTAGTGCCGTTGGGTGTGGCGACCTTCTTTGTTAGCATCTCCGGCGTCTCACCCTGCTCGGCTGCTCTTTCGGCAAGCAGTGCGGCACCCTTGGCTGTTTGGAGGACCAGCTCTTTCGAGACATCCTCAGGCAAACCCAGCTCGATACCCGATTTAATCATTTCCTGCATCATCAGGAAGAAATAAGCAGGCCCGCTGCCGCTGATCGCCGTAACGGCGTCCATCAGGCCTTCGTCCTCAAGAACAACGGCTTTTCCAACGGAAAGCAAAATAAGTCTGGCATACTCGACTTTGGGTTTTGCCTTCTCATTGGCAAACAAAGCACTGGCGCCTTCATCGACCCATGCCGGCATATTCGGCATGACACGAACAACTGCCACATCACCAAGAATATTGGTAATGCTTGATGTCGTGATACCGGCCGCAATGGATATTACAAGAACATCCGGCTTGATTACTCCTTTGATCTCCTCCATGGCTTCCTTCATATTCTGCGGCTTGGCGCTGAAAACCAGATTATCAACATTCGAAGCCAGCTCAGCGTTGCTCTCTGTCGTCCTGACTCCATAGTGCTCCCGAAGATATTCGAGCCGCTCCTTACGAACGTCACTGGTGAAAACCTTGCCCGGCCGGTACACATTGGCCTTTAGTATGCCGTTTATCATGGCTTCCGCCATATTTCCACTGCCGATGAAACCTATCGTGCTCACTTTTTTCTCCTTATTAAAATTAATATTATAATTTCAACACTTTTCGAGAATTCTTTCTGCTAAAATGCGACGCCTTTTGCCGATTTTATCTCTTTTTGTTTGTCTTTTTAACAGCCGCTCGCAGGCCGGTGCAGCATATCGCATTTCTTTCCGGGCGCTGGGAAGCTCTATCTCATTTAGAACAAGCAACGTGTAATAGAACGGGAATCTCTTCCACCGTCCCCTGCCGTCTCGAAAGGATTTCAGTGTTTTTATTCCCGCTGCCAGTATCCGCTCGCCGTTTTTAATCCCCCCCGCCGACAAACGCCGCCAAAGCTCACAACTGCAGCTCGCACAACAATACATTCCTTTATCCGCCATTATATACTGTTTCATACGCTCCATGAATCCAGTAGTGGCTTTTTCCAGGGCCGACTTAACATCTACCGATGTCACGTCCAGAAGCAATAAAATCCGACAGGATTCCTGGCCGAGAATATGGGACAGTCCCGCCCGCGTCGTTATCTTTTCGCCGGTAAAGAGCGTTAAACCATTCCGAAAATCCCTTTTGGTCGGAGCAAACATATTCGCATACGAACCCGGCAGGCCCTGGCGAGAGGCAATCCATTTGGCTGCCTGTACTCTTTCGGATTTTGACAACGGCCGATTATAAAAAAATGCCTCATTGACTGAATCGAGCGTCGAAGCCAGGCTGTTTTGATTAATTAACTTCACGATTTTTTCCTTGTTACCGGTTTATTGATGGTTATAATCCCTTTAGCAATTTCTAAGATGTAAATATTAAAACCAAGTGGGGACAAAAGCAATGCAAAAACAGGTCGAATATTCAGATGCAATTAAAACCAAATACCCCGAACAGGTCGTTATAGCAATAGCCAAAGACAGGAACGGCAAATTTAACCCGATTACGTTGGGCTGGACAATGATTGTCTCGGGGACTCCGCCAATGATGGCAATAGCCGTAGCAAAAACGCACTATTCCGTTGAGGCAATCACGCACACGAGGAGTTTTACCATCGCCTTTCCCTCCTCGGAGATGGCCGAAGCGGCCCTGTTTTTCGGCTCGAAGTCAGGCAGAAATATCGACAAATTCGCCGAATTCGCTTGTGAAACAGCCCCGGCGAAAGAAATTGATTCTCTGCTTTTGGCCGACGCCGTCGCCAATTTCGAATGCGAGTTCGAATCGCAGATTCCCGCCGGCGACCATTTCATCTTTGTCGGCAAAATCGTCTGCTCTCACATCAACACCGAGCCGAAAAAACGCCTGTACACCGTCGCGGCCGGCCACAAACTCGGCCCGGCTTCTTAGACTGGATTTTTCAATTTTAATTGAATGTTAGTGACTTTTTATATTAGGGCAAGAACAAATTTGTCATACCATAATCATCCGAAGCATATAAACTTAAAGCTTGTCTAATTAATACCTTTGTAAACACCTGCTTCCGATAAGATTTCAAATCATAATATCCCACATGGCTGCCGAAGTATAATTTTTGCACCTTACGACTTGATTGATACCTCAATATCTGTTAAAATCAACGTTTTATATACCAGGAGGTTAGGTTAAGCCGTAGAGCAAAATATATGCATCACATAGTCATTATTGCACATGAACGTTTCCCATTCGATAACATGCGATACCTGCTGTGCGAAATCGTCGAAATTTGGCAACAGGATGGCCTGCGCGTAAGCGTATCGAACGGACTTGGTACTCGTGTGGATGCCGATCTGGCCATTCTGCATGTTAATCTGACGGTGGTGCCCGAAGAACATCTGGCATTTGTACGACAGTACCCCGTGACCATTAACGGCTCGGTCGGGGATATCTCCAAACGCCGAATCAGCTCTAATCTCGTTCGTCGCGGCGACGGTTACCAGGGACAAGTCATCGTCAAGACAAACAATAATTGCAGAGGTGGGTGTGAATCAGATATTGCTTCAATGGGACCATTGTTTAAAAAATACGCAAACTCGCTTCGCTGCAGGCTGCCCTGGAGCTGGCGTGCAAAATTACCGGACTACCATATCTTTGAGTCGGCCGGCCAGGTGCCCCGCGCAGTCTGGTACAATCCCGACCTGGTTGTCGAAAAGTTCCTGCCGGAACGCAGCGACGGCCTTTACTGCCTGCGTACCTGGGTTTTTTTGGGCGACAAGGAGTCAAATTCGGTAGCTTATTCGGATCAGCCGATTGTTAAGTCCGACAACATTCTGCGTTTTGAGAAAGTGGCCGAAGTGCCCGATGAACTACGCCAGATGCGGCGGGATATGGCTTTTGACTTCGGCAAATTCGATTATGCCATCGTCAATGGACGGGTAATCCTTTATGATGCGAATCGGACGCCGACAATGGGCAGTCTTTCAAGAGAAAAGCTATTGCCGACAATCCGTTTGCTCGCTGAGGGCATACGGGCATATTTGTAAACGTATATGATTAATATTTTAGGCCTTTATTTGGATTGAACATGGACAGTAAAAATCAAAGTCATAAACAAAATTCCGAGGACATATCTGCTACTTTCGAATACTGGCAGAAGCTCTCGCGTAATTGGAACAAATTCGGCCCCCCGTTGCGTCCGTCGGCTCAGGATGCAGCTTTCATGACCGATGCGATAAATTCCTGGGCGAACAGTAACGGAGCACCTCGCGCTCTGATACTTGGCGTGACCCCGGAACTGTACAACCTGCCGTGGCCGAATGGAACGGACATACTGGCCGTGGACCACAACCCGGCAATGATTGACAACGTCTGGCCGGGGCCGCGAAACGCTGTAATATGCGAAGAGTGGCTCGATATGCCTTTGCAGAAAAGCTCGCGTGACATTGCACTGTGCGACGGTGGAATCAGTGTCTTCGCTTATCCACACGAGCACCAGCAATTCGTTCGGGAACTCCATCGAATCATTGCACCCGATGGCCTGTGCATGTTCCGTTTGTTCGTCCCACAAAATAAACGTCAGGAGCCTGATAAAGTGCTCCAGGACCTGCTTGCGGGAAAAATCCCCGACATGAACAATTTCAAACTAAGAATCTGGGGGTCAATATATAATGATACCACAAAAGACGTCCAGCTAAAGCATGTCTGGGATGCAATCCACAGTGCCGTACCGGATTTGAATAGTCTTGCCGTACAGCTTGGCTGGCCGACCGACACCTTATTTATGATCAATGCTTATCGGAATAACCCGACCAGGTTCGTTTTCCCTAATGTCGATGATGTCCGTTATCTGTTTTGCGAAGACCCGGGCGGCTTTGAATTCGAGTCGGTCCATGTACCGACATACGACCTGGGTGAATGCTGCCCCACCGTTGTGTTCCGCCGGATCGATGCCAACGACGGCTAAGCCATTATCCCCAAGGAATAAAGCAAATCCTTTGGCTACGTTCAGGACATGCATACGCAATTAGCATAACCAGTGAAAAGTCATGGACATTTTTTGCTTAAAAACGAGGAATTCTCCTTACATCCGGCCGGTCGCTGGTATAATAATAAACGGCATACGGCGAGTAGCGTATGGAGGATAGGATTTTTGAACAAATCCTAAGTACTAAATGCGAAATCCTAAACAATTTCAAAATCGCAATTTTCAAAACAAAATGAACACAAACAAAACTATAACTTAACAACCAAAGATTAGCCGTGGCACCTGTCCTGCTCCGGCACGCTCCGCTGTGATGAGTGGCCATAGAGGATTTGACAAATGTAAAGTACTCTCTACAAATCGAAAAAAAATAAAAAACAAAGCCAATGTTAAAATAGGCAATTTCGCATAAGCTCTTTGAAATAAAAAGATTATGAGATAAATGGCAGTTTTCGAGCATTTTGCCGGAAAAAAACAAAGCCAATCCTTCGACAAGCTCCATTCGGCCCGAGCTCATGGCCGAGGGCAGGACAGGTTTATCTCGTATTGAGTATTGCGTTATGCGTATTGCGAAAACGAATCGTTATTTGACTCCCGGCATGGAACCGGAAGCTAAATATTGGGAAAAGCCTTGTTTTTAATACTGAAAACAGGGATTCTTTGAAAAGTAAATAAAAATCACGGTATTTCGGGGCAAAGCCAACTATTAGCTAAAGAAAAAAACTCCCATTGGCCGAAATTATCAGTTGGAATATTAAAGGACTAGAAATGACTCGATGGATAATCGAAATTGCCGGTTGGGTAACCGTGATTGTAGGGGTGTGTATTGCCGTGGCCGCTTAAATGCCGGATGCGTCAAGTATCGATGGCTTTTTGTAATACAATAGGTTATCCGGCTCCGGCTGCTAACTACTCTTTCGAAGCCGCTGGTCAATAGCCGCGGCAGCCTTTCGGCCGGTATCGATCGCAGTGACGACCAGCGAAGGCCCGCGTACGGTATCACCTGCGGCGAAAACCCACGGATTGCTCGTCTGGTAATTATTCACGACGACATTGCCTCTGTCATCGAGTTTCAATTCCATATCCTCGACAAGGCCTTCATGGACTACGTGAACGAAACCGGTCGCCAGAATCACCAGGTCGATATCGAGAACAAAATCTGTACCGGGTATCTCCTTTATTTTCCACCGGCCCTTCTTTTCGAACCACTCGACCTCGCAGGCGTGCAATTTCTCGGCCTTGATTCCCGCTCCGCCGGTAAATTCCTTCGTGGAAACGGACCATCGCCTCTCGCAGCCCTCTTCGTGAGAGGTGGAAGTTCGCATGATCCTCGGCCACATAGGCCAGGGCGTATCGTCCGGCCGAGACTCGGGCGGCTTCGGGAGAATTTCCAGTTGGTAAATCTTTTCGGCCCCCTGCCGGCGAGCCGTTCCCACACAGTCGCTGCCGGTGTCACCACCGCCTATGACGACTACGATCTTATCTTTTGCCGTGACATATTCCCGCTCGTCGAACGGTTCACCGGAAATGATTTTGTTCTGGGCGGTCAAATATTCCATCGCGAAAATGATATTTTCGTATCCCCTTCCTGGAATATTGAGGTCACGGGGATACCCGGCGCCCATCGCCAGGCAGATGCAATCGAACATCTTTTGCAGGTAACGTACTGAAAGATCCTCGCCGACATTAACGCCCGTCTGGAACTGGACACCTTCGGCCCGCAGCTGTTCCAATCTGCGGTCGATGATATGCTTTTCCATTTTGAAATCCGGGACGCCGTAACGCATCAGCCCGCCGATCCGCTCGTCTTTCTCGAAGACAACGACATCGTGTCCCGCACGTGCAAGCTGCTGCGAAGCGGCCAGTCCGGCAGGACCCGAACCTACTACTGCAACGCGTTTGCCGGTTTTCTGAGCGGACGGCATCGGCTTGATCCAGCCCTGCTCAAAACCTTTTTCAACAATCTGGAACTCGATATGTCTGATAAGAACCGGCTCATCACTTATAGCGAGGGTACACGCCGTCTCGCACGGAGCCGGACAAAGACGGCCGGTTATCTCGGGAAAATTATTCGTCCAGTGAAGCAGCCGGCAGGCCTGCTCCCAGCGGCCTTTGTAAACCAGCTCGTTGAAATCGGGAATAGAATTGTTCAACGGACAACCCGCGCCGTGACAGAACGGTATCCCGCAATCCATACATCTTCTCGCCTGTTGAAGGATTTGGTCCGGGGTCAGCGGCAGCTCCAGCTCTCTGAAATCGTGAATCCGTTCCTCAAACGGCCGATGTCCGACAGACCGGCGTTTATTCTTCAGGAATGCTTTAGGCTCAGCCATAAAACACCTCCTCCGTTGCCGGCGTCGTGTCGGTGTCACGCTGTTCGGCCGCTCGCATTTTCTCAAGGGCTTTGCGGTAATCTATCGGAACAACCTTTACAAATTTACCAACCGTATCCGTCCATGTATCCAGGATGTTTTGTGCCCGCAAGCTGCCGGTGAGATTCAAATGCCGTTCTATTAAGCTGTGCAGCAGGTGTTTGTCATCCTCTTTCCAGACGCTTTCCAGTTCCACCATGTCAAGATTACACAGCGTATCGAACAACTGTATTTCATCGAGGACATACGCGATACCGCCGCTCATACCCGCGGCAAAATTACAACCTGTCTGGCCAATCACAACAACCGTTCCGCCGGTCATATACTCGCAGCAATGGTCACCCACACCTTCGACAACGGCCGTCGCCCCGCTGTTGCGAACGGCAAAACGCTCGCCGGCCACACCGTTAATGAAAACTTCGCCGGATGTCGCGCCGTAAAGCAGTGTATTACCGACAATAATATTCTCACGTGCGGCAAAGTGCGAGTTCTCCGGCACCTTTACAATAATCCTGCCGCCGGAAAGTCCTTTACCCAGATAATCGTTGCTTTCGCCGATAAGCCTCAATGTCACGCCGGGAACAAGAAAAGCACCGAAGCTTTGCCCGGCCGAGCCGTGAAAAACAATATCAACAGTATCTTCGGGCAGGCCTTTAAGACCATACTTTTTCACGATACGATTACTGATAATAGCACCCACGGTCCTGTTCGTGTTGCGAATCGGCATTTCGATCGAGACAGGTTCCTTCCGTTCAATCGCCGGTTTCATTTTCTCTAAAATCTTCCAATCAATATGGTCGTCGATTTTAACCGGCTGTTTCGAGCTCAGGCGTATCGCCCTGCCGTCGGAGACGTCCGGTTTACGGAAAATCGCAGAGAAATCCAGCCCCCTTACTTTCCAATGGTCAATCGCTTCGTGAGTACCCAGATGTTCGACTCTACCTATCATATCCTCGAATTTCCTAAAACCGAGCTGCGCCATAATCCGGCGTACCTCCTCGGCGACAAAGTACATAAATCTCTCAATATATTCCGGCCTGCCTTTGAACCGCGCCCTAAGCTCCGGGTCCTGAGTGGCAATTCCAAACGCGCATGCCCCCTCGTGACACTTGCGCAGCAACGTACATCCGAGTGTCACCAGAGCGGCGGTCCCAAAACCGAACTGCTCGGCACCAAGTAAAGCCGCGATAACGACATCCCTGCCGGTCTTTAGCTGGCCGTCCGTCTGAACTCTAATCCGGTCCCGCAGGCCGTTCATCACAAGGACCTGCTGAGTTTCCGCCAGACCAAGCTCCCAGGGGCAGCCGGCGTGTTTAATCGATGAAAGCGGACTCGCCCCCGTCCCGCCGTCATGTCCGCTGATAAGGACTTCATCGGCATTGCCCTTGGCAACACCGGCGGCAATTGTCCCGACACCAACCTCGGCAACAAGCTTTACCGAAACTTTTACACCCGGATTGCTGCATTTGAGATCGTAGATAAGCTGGGCCAAATCCTCTATCGAATATATATCATGGTGAGGAGGCGGTGATATCAGCGTCACGCCGGGCGTCGAGTATCTCAATCCGGCAATTTCCTCGGTTACTTTGTGCCCGGGCAATTGTCCGCCTTCACCGGGCTTGGCGCCCTGTGCAATTTTAATCTGCAATTCTTTCGCGTTGGCAAGGTAATTCGCAGTCACGCCAAATCGGGCGCTGGCAACCTGTTTGATAGCACAGCTCTTAGAATCGCCGTTAGGCTCAGGGACATACCGAGCAGGGTCTTCGCCACCTTCGCCCGTGTTACTCATCGCGCCCAGTCGATTCATTGCAATCGCCATACACTCGTGCGCCTCTTTGCTGATAGAGCCGTGACTCATCGCACCGGTGCAGAATCTTTTAACAATCTCGCTCGCAGACTCAACTTCTTCCAGCGGCACCGCCTTGCCGGGAATAAACTCAAACAATCCGCGTAAAGTACACAATACTCGTGACTGTTCATTCACAGCTTTGGCATAATCGGCATACGCATTCGCATCTTCGAACTTGACGGCATGTTGTAATCGTGAAACCGTCGTCGGATTCCAGAGATGCCGCTCGCCCGTTTGTCTGAAATGATATTCACCGCCAAAATCCAACTCAAGCGCCCCGGCGGGGCGCTGCTCGAATGCAGACTTGTGGCGGACAAGCGCTTCGGCGGAAATTTCTTTCAGACCCATACCGCCGATCCGCGAACTTGTACCCGTAAAATACTCGTCCACAACAGAGTGATTCAATCCGATGGCTTCGAATAACTGTGCACCTGTATAGCTGCGCAGCGTCGAGATGCCCATCTTGCTCATCGTTTTAAGGATACCCTTTTTGATTGCAGCTATATAGTTATCCGCAATCTGGATAGACTCCGTTTTTGTCGGCAGCTCATCCTGACGATGTAACTCATCGAGTGACTCAAAAACCATATAAGGATTAATTGCATTAGCACCATAACCGCATAAAAGACAAAAATGCATAACTTCTCTCGGCTCACCGCTTTCGACGATTAATCCCACCTCACCGCGAAGACCGCGATTGAGCAGGCCGTGATGAACAGCTGCAGTGGCCAACAGAGACGGTATAGGGGCTTTTGTTTCACTCATCCCCCTGTCACTAATCACAATCAGTGAAGCCCCATCTTTAATTGCCTGCTCTGCGGCTTTAACCAGGGAAACCAATCCTTCCCGGAGGCTTTTCGCTACATCAGACGCACCCGCCTCAAAAAGTGCGGTTACCGTCGAAACCTTAAAGTCATCCCGTTTGACGGAACGTAACCGCTCGATATCTTCGTTGGTCAGAATCGGATGCGGCAATTTGAGCTGCCTGCAATGCTCGGGTGTTTCGCTTAACAAATTCCGTTTTTTGCCTGTAAACATCATCAGGCTCATCACCAAACCTTCCCGGAGCGGATCAATCGCAGGATTAGTCACCTGGGCGAAAAGCTGTTTGAAATAATTAAATAAAAGCTTGGGCCTGTCGGACAAAACCGCCAGCGGAGTGTCATTACCCATGGAGCCGACCGGTTCCTGGCCGTGAACAGCCATCGGTATCAGGATCATCTTAAGCTCTTCACTTGTATAACCGAACGCCCGCATTCTCTGAGCTATAGTTCGCGTGTCACTTTCAACAAGCCTGGGCGTATCAAACAAGCCTCGCAGCTCGATTCTGTTTTCATCAAGCCATCTGCGATAGGGCTTTTGCCGTACAATCTTTCCCTTGATTTCATTGTCCGAGATTTCCCGCCCCTGACCTGTGTCAATCAAAAACATATGTCCAGGCCTGAGCCGTCCTTTCTTGCGAATCTTCTCGGGTGGAAATTCCACAACGCCCGCCTCGCTGGCTATCACCGCCAGCCCGTCGGTGGTAACTAAGTAGCGGCAGGGTCTTAAACCATTACGGTCAAGCGTCCCGCCTATCAATCGTCCGTCGGTGAACACCATCGCTGCAGGCCCATCCCAGGGTTCCATCAATGACGCGTGATACTCATAAAAAGCTCGCTTGTCCGTACTGATATGATACTTCGGCCCGAACGCCTCCGGAATCATCATCATCATGGAATGAAGCATACTCCTGCCCGAACGAACCAGAAGCTCCAACATGCTGTCGAAACATGCAGAGTCACTCATCTCAGGCCTGAGTACCGGCAATAAGTCACCGAGGTCATCACCGAAAACTTCGCTGACCATTACCGTCTCGCGTGCCCGCATCCAGTTTCGATTGCCGCTAAGCGTGTTTATCTCGCCGTTATGGGCAATACAGCGAAACGGCTGGGCAAGACACCAGCTCGGAAACGTGTTCGTGCTATAGCGCTGGTGCACAATGGCAAGAGCCGATACGACTCGCTCATCTGCGAGGTCGGGGTAATACTCGAACAACTGCCGGGCCATAAACATACCCTTATAGCAAATTGTCCTGCAGGACAGTGATGTTATATAAAAGTCCTGTCCCTGTTCACCGAGTTTTTCTGTGACCAGTTTCTCAGCCCGCCTTCGAACAAGATACAAACACCTCTCCAATGCCTCATTTTTAAGACCGGCTCCATCAATAAAAATCTGCCTGATTACAGGTTCGGCTTCCAATGCTATCTTACCGAGGCAATCACCCGAAGTCGGCACATCCCGCCAACCCAGAACTTTCATGCCGTAATAGCCCGCCGAAGCTTGAAGTATTTCCTCGCACTGCTCTCTGATTTTTTCGTCTTTAGAACTGAAAACCATACCGACGCCGTAGGTTGAAACATCAGGCATTGAAAATCCCAATTCTCCCGATACAGCATGAAAGAACTCGTGCGGAATCTGAAAGAGAATTCCCGCCCCGTCTCCGGTGGTCTCATCGGCTCCCGCCGCTCCACGGTGATGGAGATTGAGCAGAATTTGTTTGCCGTATTCGATAATCGAATGTTGCCGTTTGCCTGAGATATTCACAACTGCGCCGATACCACAAGCGTCATGTTCACGCCGACTTTCATATAAACCTTGATTTTTGAGTCTTAATTCCATTACTTTCGTTTATTTAACCGCGTCAGTTCCACAAGTTATCTCTGCTGTTCTCGAGCAGTACATCTGCATGATATAACATTTATTATCTAATAAGTCTGAATATAGTATACGTTAATTTTCTATATGTAACAGCCAGATTCTTCTTATATCAACTATAAGCTAATGTCATAGAAGCAACATTAATACTAATAATAGATAGGCTGGCTATCCAACTTAGCTTGTATTTAATATGGATACAAAACATCGACTTTCAGAAGCAACAAATGATGAATGTATAAAGTTCAATTGTAGGAAAAGGCTTGCTATACGGAACCGGCCTTTAAAGGTCAGCCGCAAACAAGCCTAAACCGTTATCCATAACTTATTAAAAAATTTCAGATATTACACTGAACCTTTTAGGATTCATTAAGAATCATAGTACAAATGGAATTCATGTGGATGCGGCCGAAGAGCCATTGGATCAAGCTCTTCCTCACGTTTCCATTTAATCCACATCTGTACTAAGTCATCGGTGAAGACACCACCTTCGATAAGGAAATTGTGATCTTTTTCCAGTGCTTCGATAGCTTCTGCGAGTGAACCCGGCGTCTTTTTGTATTTTGCAAGCTCTTCCGCGCTTAGTTCGTAAATATCCATATCGAGTGGTTTGCCCGGGTCGATTTTGTTATTAATACCATCCAATGCCGCCATTAACATTGCGGTCCATGCCAGGTAACCGTTTGCAGTCGGGTCCGGACATCGGAATTCCAGGCGTTTGGCTTTCGGAGATTCCGAATACATTGGAATACGAACTGCCGCCGAACGGTTTCTGGCGCTCATAACAAGATTCACCGGCGCTTCAAATCCGGGGACAAGTCGCCGATAAGAGTTTGTCGTCGGAGCGGCAAAAGCAAGTATTGCCGGTGTATGTTTAAGGATACCACCAATGCAGTAAAGGCCAAGGTCACTGAAACCGGCATATTTATCGCCGGCCATCAGCGGCTTTCCACCTTTCCATAATGACAGGTGGCTGTGCATACCGCTGCCGTTATCATCGAAGACCGGTTTAGGCATGAAAGTTACAGTTTTGCCGTTTCTTTTTGCGACGTTCTTGATGATGTATTTGTACCACATGAACTGATCTGCCATCTTGAGCAAGTCTGCATACTGCATATCAATCTCTGCTTGTCCGGCCGTTGCAACTTCATGGTGGTGCGCCTCGACGACAATCCCGACCTTCTGCATTTCTGTAACCATTTCGCCTCGCAGGTCATGGTATGTGTCAGTCGGACTTACAGGGAAGTATCCACCCTTGAAACTTGGTTTGTAACCGAGGTTCGGTTCTTCGAAACGTGCAGTATTCCAGGCCCCTTCGACAGAATCAATCTGGTACATGCCCCTGTGCTGATTTTGCTCATATCGCACTTCGTCAAATATGAAAAATTCCGGTTCCGGACCTATATAGCAAGTATCTGCAATTCCTGTTTTTTTCATGTACTCGACACCCTTGCGGGCAACGTGCCGAGGGTCGCGTGTGTAGTCTTCTTTGGTAATTGGATCGACAATATCTGCTATAACACTGACCGTCGGCTCCCTGAAGAACGGGTCGATAACCAACGTGGCGGGATCCGGTATGGCCAACATGTCCGACATGTGAATATCCTGCCAGCCGCGAATCGATGAGCCGTCGAAGCCAAGGCCGTCCTTAAATGTGCTTTCGTCCCATGTGTCGATCGGATATGAACAGTGTTGCCAGGTGCCTAAAAGGTCAACAAACTTGAGATCTACCATTTTCGCATTGTTTTTCTTTGCGAATTCAAAAAAATCTTTCGGTGTCATTATCACTTCCTTTCATAAAGAGACATTAAACTGCTCATTAAAACTCTTTTATTAAATATTGTTTTATTACATTGTTTGGATTCGGTCCAAAATAATTATCCAATGGCTAATTTGCCTTTTTCACCGGTCCTGATACGAATACATTCTTCCAAATCCAGCGTGAAAATCTTCCCGTCGCCGATCTGGCCTGTTTTTGCCCCTTCGATAATTGCATCGATTGTTTTCTGGACGAAGTCCTCATTTACAGCTATCTCAATCCTGACTTTCTTGAGCAGGTCCACTCCGAACTTGATGCCTCTGTAACTTTCTTCGTAACCAAGCTGTTCGCCACAACCAAGAGCATTTGTCACGGACATCTTATGCACTTCGGCCTTATAAAGGGCCTGTTTGACGTCCTTAAGTTTATGCGGCTGAATATATGCTAAAATAAGTTTCACTTTCTTACCTCTCTCGTTTCCAACCTTTAAGTTGTACAGAATATCTGGAAGTCTCCATAAGCTTCCATCCCATGCTCGCCGATGTCAAGACCTCGCAATTCTTCTTCTCTGCTGACCCGCAAACCAACGGTCTTTTCGATTAGCTTGAACACGATCCCCATACTAACAACCACAAACGCGATTGTACACACACTTCCAACCATCTGTGCCCCAAGCTGTTTGGGATTTCCACCATAGATTATCCCGTTACTCGCCAGTCCCAGGCTTGCTTTTCCAAAGATACCCACACTCAGCGTCCCCCAGACTCCGCACATACCGTGGACAGGAAAAGCCCCGACAGGGTCGTCGATCTGGAGTTTATCGAGCAGTTCGACACCTCTTACTACCAGATATCCGGCAATCGCACCGATTAACAATGCCGCCCATGGCTCAACGTATGCACACGGTGCCGTCACAGCCACGAGTCCTGCCAGGGCTCCGTTCATTGCCATTGAGAGGTCCGGTTTGCCGAACCGCTTCCATACTGTTATCATTGCCGCAATCCCCCCCAAGGCCGCCGCAAGATTCGTATTCAGCGCCACAAGACCTATGGTCGATCCGTCACCAACACCAAGTGTCGAACCGGCGTTAAAACCAAACCACCCGAACCATAGTATGAACACACCTAATGAGGCAAGCGGAATACTATGACCCGCCAATACATTCGATTTACCGTCGATGTTATATTTACCTTCACGGGGTTTAAGGATAATAGTCCCAACCAATGCTGCGAATCCACCGACGGTATGAACCACTGTCGAGCCTGCAAAATCGGCAAAACCAAGATTTGTCGAAAGCCAGCCGCCCCCCCAAATCCAGTGGCCGACTATTGGATAAATTAATGCCGATATCAGGAATGAATATATAAGATAGCCGACAAACTTCATTCGCTCGGCCATTCCACCGGCAACGATTGTCGCAGCAGCACCACAAAAAGCTGCCTGGAACAACCAGAAGGCATGTAATGGAATACCGCTTGCCGTCGGTTCAAGCCCGAATAAACACCACCCTTTCATACCAATAAATCCATTTCCATCACCGAACATTAAGCCGTAGCCAATCAGAAAGAAACCCAGGGATGCCATACAAAAATCAAGGAAGTTCTTTGTAAGTATATTACAGGTATTTTTCGCCCTTATAAAGCCGGCCTCAACCATACCAAAACCGGCCTGCATAAAGAACACAAGAAACGCCCCGATAAGAACCCAAACGGTATCCAGGCCTTGCTTAAGCTCGGCAATATTTATGGAATTCTCGCCCGCTCGCACATCAGTACAAAATATCCCAACCAACAGCAAAAAGACACTAAGCTTCCAGAGCTTTTTATTGATACCTTTTCTTTTTTCCATTACTTTCACGTCTCCAATTGGGACCCAAATCTCAATCTGTCTCTTTTAATCCTCTCTTAAAATTTCATTAAACAGCCTTTACACTTATAAAATCTATATCATCCTGTATCTTGCAATCTCTGTGCCATAGTCATTTGGAATCTAAAAGAATTTCGTAACCTCTTCTAAAATAGGAACTTACTAAATATATAATCTCAATACCACAAATGGCAAAGATTACATTTTTGTCGCATTCTAAAAATATACTACATATTTGTGCCGTATTTATATATACAGGGCAGGCTCTTGAGAATTCCTTTGAGCCTGCCCTTCGCCCCAATGGGCACAACGAAGTAATGGCTCTGTATGGCAACCTCAAATTCTATCCTATTGCCTCGGATCCAACCTCACCTGTACGAATCCGTACACATTCGCCCAGATTAATTACAAAAATTTTACCATCACCAATTTCGCCGGTTCTGGCACCGTCAATGATTGCTTTGAGCATCTTGTCAACGAAGTCCTCATTCACAGCTACCTCAAGTCTTACCTTCTTGAGCAGATTCACCTCGAAATCAACGCCGCGGTAGCTCTCGTGATAACCTTTCTGTGCTCCGCATCCAAGTGCATTTGTCACCGAAATTTTATAGATTTCATTTTTGTAGAGCGACTTTTTGACATCCTGAAGTTTATGCGGTTGTATATATGCGATAATTAGTTTCATTTTCTTTTCTCCAGATACAAACTAATACTGAATACTTTATGTTGTCGTAAAGATTTGGAAGCCCGAATATGCCTCCATACCATGCTCACCAATATCGAGGCCTTTGAGTTCCTCTTCTGATGTCACGCGTAGTCCAATAGTTTTCTCGATAGCAAAAAATAATACTAATCCAAGACCAAAGGCCCAAACAAAAGCGCTGCCGGCACCCAAAGCCTGCACACGTAATTGCTTCAAGCCACCTCCGTAGAAAAGCCCTGATTCCATATTAAACAGTCCTGCTGAAAGCGTCCCCCAGACACCATTGACTCCGTGTACACTGACCGCGCCGACGGGATCATCAACTTTCAGCACGTGGTCGATGAACAAGACACTGAGCACGACCAGGATGCCGGCTACAGCGCCAATAATTATAGCTGCGACCGGTGAAACACCATCGCAAGGACAGGTGATAGCGACTAAGCCTGCCAATGCGCCATTCAACGCCATCGAAGCATCCGGTTTTTTCATTATAGCCCATGCAGTAAACATCCCGAAGATTGCACCGGCTGCTGCGGCAAGATTCGTGGTAACCGCAATGTAGCCGATTAATCCCTCGCCGGCAGTAGTGCTTCCAGGGTTGAATCCGAACCAGCCAAACCATAGGATAAATACACCGAGCGCAGCCAAAGGAATATTATGGCCCGTGATTGCGCGTGCCTTGCCGTCGGGACCGTATTTACCGATGCGCGGGCCCAGCACTACCGCCCCAGCTAAAGCCAGCCATCCGCCGATTGAGTGAACAACGGTCGAGCCGGCAAAATCGAGAAAGCCTAACTTCTCAAGCCAGCCGCCGCCGTCCAAAAGACCTCCCCAGGCCCATGAGCCGAACACTGGGTATATGAAAAGTGATATGAAAAAGCTGTATACCAGATACCCGATGAATTTTGTCCGTTCAGCCATGGCCCCGGAGACAATTGTCGCCGCGGTGGCACAGAAAACCGTCTGGAATATCAGAAACGTCCAGTTCCAATGACCACCAGGCTCTGTACCGGATAATAAAAAATGCGTTGTACCAAACAGGCCGTTAGTAGCGCCGAACATAAGCCCAAAACCAACAAGAAAGAATGCTATCGAGCCGATGGAGAAGTCCATCAGGTTTTTCATTAAGATGTTGACGGCATTTTTTGCCCGGGTAAAACCGCACTCGACCATTGCAAAACCTGGTTGCATAAAGAAGACCAGAAATGCCGCAACGCAGGTCCAAACTATATTGATATTCGTTTGTAGTTCCTCTTTGACTGCTTCCACACTGCCTACCGGAGCCGCAGTTTCAGCGGCAAATGTTGACACACTAAAAACCAATTCCGCCAACAGCACAACACAGATCAAAATATACAATTTTTTTCTGTTCATTACTTCAGACCTCTCTAATTAAAAACCTTTCGACAAACCAATACCAACAAAGAACAAGTCATCATCCGTTCCATAACCATTGGTTTTCTTGATAGCACTACTGACTAGCGCTACATAATTAATAGAAGGATTGACCGTCCAACCCCCTATTTCAAACGGGAAGGAAGCCGACAATGTAAGATCGTTGGCTTTACTATCACTTAGTCCCCAATAATATTTGTTGTACGAACTGTCGCCCCATCCATAGCCAGCTCCAAGTTCCATCGCAACCGGAGTTTCGGGACCAAGTTCGAGAATCTTCTCTATGCTGTGCCCTATTCCTGCCGAGATATACAAACCATCCGCCTCATCTATATCATGATAAAAAGTTATAGAAGGGCTTAGAGTAGTATCCAGCCTAAAACCCCAATATAATTCAGTTGTTGACGGAACTGTTGTTCCGGGTAAGTCATAGTATATAGCTCCTATAGAGAAACCAACATCTTCTACGTCTGGAAGCTCACCCGAATAATCTATCGAATAATCAAGCTCAGAAAAATCGCCGCTGTTACCGTTTATATTAGTAAGCTCAAGGTTGCCCCATATCGTTGCCGTCAAGCCTTTATAGCTTGCACTTAAACCCGGCTGAAATACAGGATCATCATCTAGATTCTGCCCTCGCCAGATATATTTTCCGTTGAAATCGCTGGTAAATTCAAATTCCAAATCACCTTCGGCAAAAACTGTGGCTGTTAATACAACAAGAACGAGTACACCATGAATTATTATATTTTGAGATTTCATTCCTTATTTCCTTTCTTTGATAATAGGTTATAAAAATTTTCTTTTTTATATATTCGCAAGATACGTGCCAAACAAATGATATTTTTATATCCTCTTAAAATACAAGAAGTTATGTTTTTTTATGGCAATTTACTCATACTAATTACACTACAATTATGTAGTAATATATGTTATAATGAACATAAATGTATCTATAATGGGGCGTAAAATCATAAAATACTTTGCGTGAAGGCATTATTTTTATATTAAAGAATAAAAGGATTTGGCTGAGGAGAAAATGACATGCCATAAAACTACAAAATAATAGAAATATTAAGCAACGCATTTGTAATTCCTAAATCATTATGGTACATTTATGTTAGAGATTGCCTTAAAATAAAAGGGATTTGATTTTATGACCAAAAAACAACTAAACACAGTTGAAAATGTTTTAGAGCCTTCCCGCCATGTGCTCGAATTAGAGACCCTTTACAGAATCAGCCAGATTCTTGCTACGGGCGGCCAACAGAAACAGACCCTCGCCGAGGTATTAGACGCTCTCGACAGCGAGCTTAGGATGAATCGGGGGACAGTGACGCTTTTATCGCCGGACAGTTCTGAAATCAAAATCGAGGTAGCGCATAATCTTTCGCCCGAACAGAGCAGCAAAGTTCGATACCGAATGGGTGAGGGAATAACAGGCAAAGTGATAGAATCCGGCAAGGCAATGGTCGTGCCGAAAGTCTCGAAAGAGCCTTTATTTCTTGACCGCTTCGAGCGAGCACAATCCGAGAAAGAAGAAATAAGCTTTGTTTGCGTTCCGATCTCAATCGGACGAAAGGTAATCGGAACGATTTCGGTTGACAGGATTTTCAATCCTGCAAGACCTTTGGATGAGGACAAGCGGGTCCTAAGTATTGTCGCGAGCATGATTGCAAACGACGTAAAATCCCGCCAGGAAGCGGTCCTTCGCCGGCAGGAGCTTGAGAACGAGAATTTGCGGCTGCGTCATGAGCTTGAGGACCGATTTCGCCCTGAAAATATCATCGGCAATTCCGGAGCCATGCGCGACGTATATCGCCAGATTCACCAGGTGGCCGGGGGAGATACGACAGTTCTGATCCGCGGCGAATCAGGCACAGGTAAGGAATTAGTCGCTCATGCGATTCATTACTCAAGCCCGAGAGGCGAGGGGCCTTTTGTAAAAGTAAATTGTGCGGCTTTGAACGAGAACCTGCTCGAAAGCGAGCTTTTCGGCCACGAAAAAGGCGCATTTACCGGCGCAATCCAAAGCCGCAAAGGCCGTCTCGAAGAAGCCGACGGGGGAACTTTATTTCTCGATGAAATAGGGGATTTTTCACCTGTCACCCAGGTCAAACTTCTAAGAGTGCTCCAGGAGCGCCAATTCGAGAGAGTGGGCAGTAATCGCACACTAAGAACAAATGCGAGGATTGTCACTGCAACTAATCGCGACCTGGAAAAGGCAGTTCATGCGAGGGCTTTTCGCCAGGATCTTTACTATCGGATAAATGTCTTTCCAATATTTCTGCCGCCCCTGCGCGACCGCAAAGACGACATTCTTTTACTTGCGGATTTTTTCATCGAGCAATACGCAAAGAAGATGAAAAAAGATGTCCGCCGAATATCTACACCGGCGATTAACATGATGGTGGCATATCACTGGCCCGGCAATGTACGCGAGCTGGAAAACTGCATCGAAAGAGCGGTGCTGCTAAGCACGGACAGCGTTATACACGGCCATCATTTACCCCCGACTCTTCAAACTTCCGATGCCTCCGATACTATCGGTACAGGCTCGCTCAAAGAGAGAGTTAATTTATTCGAGCGTGACATCATCGTCGATGCGTTAAAACGCTGCAACGGCAATCTCGCCTCGACCGCCCGCGATTTAAGAACAACCCCCAGAATCATAGGATACAAGGTCAGGGAATTAAGTATCGACTATAAACGTTACAGCAGGAAGTAAACTCTGAAGCACGAATCACGAAATACTAATTCCTAAACAAATCTAAAATCCTAAGGTTCCAAATTCAAAACGTCTTGTTTTTGTCATTTGAATTTCAAATATTCAAGATTGTTTCGAGTTTCGATATTCGAATTTAGAATTTAATTCTTTTTTTATATATAGGCCATCTGTTGCAAGTTAACTTACGTCACTTCCATTTTAATTTTTGTAGTTCTTCTTCTGTTCTAATGAACTTGACAGCTCCATCATTGAATAAGACACAGCCTCCTTTGGGTTCGTGGTTGTCGAAGGTGAAAAGTTCCGGACCGCCATGCTGGTTCCAGCATGGTAAACTTCAATTTGATGGACTTTGATTCATAAGCGAAATATACCATTTGGGACGTTCAGGTTTTTGGGGCGAATTTAACATTTTTAGCCATTGCTCATCTGTGAGTCTATTGTTCATCGGTTGCTTGAACTCGTAATAGCTTAATAAAGGACCTATTGCCAAAAAGATCGATCCATCTGGAGCTGTGCATGCCACCACAATTCTGTTAAGTTTACCAACACCCTCTTCAAGAACAAGGCCCTCTTGCAGATTCGAAAACACGTCAGCTACAACTGTAGTTTTCAGATGTGAAGGTGCTATTCCCGAAGTCATCTTTTTGATACTTGACTTGAAATCCTTGATGAAATCATACTCATCTTCAGATAGTCTTTGATTGTGAAGCTCCTTGCCGGAAATTACAATCAAGCGGTTCAACACGTCTTCAGTTGATCTTAGACGCTGTTCTGTATCTGTTGAAAGGACGTCTAATTCTTTTAGCCCTCCCAACGTCATCCGTGTCAGTGCCAATAACCTCGTATAGAAACTTAACGCCGGCTCGACATATCCGGGCGGCGGAGATTTATCTCCCTCGAATATTTCACCAGCGTAAAACGCCGCTGGTTTATCATAAAGAATAGTATCGTGTCTCAGTTCTGTCCAGGAGGCTAACACTGTATTAAGGTTTCGCTTTTGCCAGGCTGAAGTTCGCATAAAATTTGGATAACCTTCCGGACATTCTTCAAGTAGAGGTTTAAGAGAGAATAACCACAACCAATAAAGATTTCGATTCCAGTCTTCGGGACGTAGTTGATCAAACTCGCTCTTTAGTTCTTCGAATTTCCTTAAGTAATTCGTATAGTTAGTGTCACCGTCTTTTTCCAGTACCTGCAGGGCCTCATCCGAACCCAATATGGCCATAAGATCAAGACCACGAGGATAGCATCGCATCTCTGAAGTCTGGTTGCCATTGAACGGTTGCATATTAAGGGCACCTTCATAACGACCTATCTCTGGATAGATTAGATTCTGGAACATGCGTGAATCCGGTACGCAGCGTTGACCCAATAGGCGCATTCCCTTTGTATTTTCCAGGGCTTTACCAAGTGGTTCTTTCGCAATGCCGCCGATCCCCCCATGTATATGAGGTGGCGGTAATCGCATTAACTCGTTTTTGAAGATATCTAAGTTGCCGGGAACAGTAAGGTCAGAAGGATCGAATTCCTTTCCGAGAACCTTATTCGACACCGATAAATAATCAAACGGTGTAAGGTCGTCCGACAATCCAATAAAGAATGATGTGATTTTATATGCCCGCTCCAGTATCTCAAAGGCCGTGCGTTTGCCTGCTTGTACCTTTTCCAGTGAATTGACAAGCAAGATCGCCTGGAGAGTCTGTATCTTCGCATCATGTTCGCTTATTAGAAAATCCCTGCCGCCATTAAGAAGAAAGCCCATCCGGCCATACCAGATCATTGTCTTAAAGTAGCGAATCAGTGCCTCGCTTCTCATGTAGTGCCCTCTTGGGACATACTGTGAATAATCTTCTTCATAGATGAAAATATCACTTGGCACCAATCCTCGATGTGTGTTGATCTTGGACAACTCTCGGGAAACAACTTCTGAAACAATTTCCAGAACTTCGCAATTCGGATCGAGAATCTTTTGAGCCACAGAAAAATACGCGACATTTCGCTTTGCCGCTTCCTTCAAATCGCCTTCGAACTGATTATACTGTTGCAAGCTGTTATTTTTCAGTGCAATCGTCATATCTAAAATGCTGGATACTAACTGGTGCCTTTCAATCGTCATAAGCGACCAATCAAACTGAATGTGAAAGGCATGAAGGAGTGAATCGGTTGTCACAAAAACCGGAAAACCTGCATCAGATATGGAGACATATTCCTCATAGAGATTATCTCCAAAACCCTCCAATATGGAAAATCCGTTTTGCCTTATCAAATTCGAAACTGAGTTTATGTCTGTTATCGAATTAACATAATCGAAGTTGACAATATCATTAATATCCAGCGGCAGCATATAACCGGGAGCATTAGGCTCGAAATTTAGCACATAAGGCTCATAATATTTATCAAATTCCAGCTTTCCGGTTTGTTCAGTCAGAAAATTCACTTGTTCACTTGTTTGCACTGTTGAGTTTGTGATAAAAAGAAAAACCAATGAAATTATTTTTATACCCGCAATCATTATATATCTCCCTAAGATAAATTCGATTGGATAGTAATTATGCGTTATTTTAGTGTTTTTCAGCTGTTATTGCAACCAAAAAGAGGCAGGAGGAATACTATTCCTCGATATGGAAAAAGATTGAATTAACCACGCACAGAAAGGAGACAACGGTGGCACAGAAGAAATTTTATAATTTTATATACGCTAAAACACGCACTTTAGCAAATAGGGAATTTTATGCAAAGCTGTCTAACTTTATCTTTGATATTGTCTTTGAAAGACTTTTTTATCTCATATTCACGACTTGAGATTACGTTCACGGATTTCAAGACCGAATCTATCAGCACCGCTATTCGGTCCATTTCCTCCGAGCCCATACCATTCCTCGTGATAATGGGTGTGCCCAACCGAATACCGCTGGTGACATTAATACTGTTATCATCGTAAGGCAATCTGTTCATATTAATAATTATGCCGCAATCTTCGAGACACTTCTGTGATATCAAACCCGTCAAGCCCGGACGCAGATGACTGACATTTACCAGAATCATGTGGTTGTCCGTACCACCGGTTAACACATCATAGCCTGCGTCCACGAGGTTATCTGCAAGCCTCCTGGCATTTTCTATAGTCTTAAATTGTCTGTTTTTGTATTCCTCGGAAAGCGTCTCTTTGAAAAAAATCGCCTTGGCCGCAATATTATTTAAATAAGGAGTCCCCTGCACTCCCGGAAATGTTGTCTTTTCAATGAGGCGCCATAAAAGTCTTTCTTTTCCCCCGACATTAATCTTACGATCAAAGTCCTTACCCATCAGTATCAGCCCTCCTCTTGGTCCTCCCGGCTTATAAGTGCTTGTAGTAGTAAAATGTGCATAATTAACAGGAGAAGGATGAGCACCGGCAATCACCAGTCCGGAAATGTGCGAAATATCCGCCAAAAGAAATGCTCCGACACTTTCTGCAATTTCTCTGAATTTTTTAAAGTCAATTGTTCTGGAATATGCCGTGGCGCCGCATATAATCAGCTTCGGCCTGACAGCTTCGGCCTTTCTACCGACAGCATCGTAATCCAAAAGAAAGGTATCCCTGCCAACATAGTAATTCTCCACATCGAAGAATTTGCCGCTAAACGAGACATTCGCACCATGCGAGACATGTCCACCCTGATCCAGGCCAAGGCTCAATATCTTATCGCCTCTTTCGAGTATTGCGGTTAGAACGATTTGATTGGCGCTTGTACCGGAATGCGGCTGGACATTGGCATATTGTGCGCCAAAAGACTCCCTGGCCCTTTCCACGGCCAACGCCTCTATACAATCTACAACTTCACAACCGCCATGATACCTTGCGCCTGGGAAACCTTCGGTCGTTTTGTTCTGAACGATTGAGCCGAGAGCCGCCAATACCGCCTGAGAACATTGATTTTCAGCCGCAATAAGCTGCAGCGTGCTTTGCTGCCTCTCGTATTCCTTTACAATAAATTCATAAACCTGCCGGTCCTGTTCTTTCAGAACATCGAATATACCACCGTGATACTGCTGTGAAGATATTTTTTCAAGCAAATCCAACACGTTCGAATCCTTTCTTCAGTAAGATTAATTCTCCTTCTGATTTCAACTCATGATCCGAGAGCAGGACTAAAAAAACTCCTGACAATATCGTTAAAAGTCACATATAGAAAAAGTGTCAGTATTAACAACCAGCCTGTATATGCTATGATAGTCTGCACCCGCTCACTCAACGCCGAGCCTTTAATTTTTTCGATAAGCAACAGAACAACCAATCCTCCATCAAGAGGTGGTAAAGGCAGGAAATTAAAAACAGCAATAACAGCGCTTATAAGGCCAAGGAAATACACATAGTAAACCATTGGTCGTTCGGATACAATATCATAACTGGCTTTGATTATCCCAACAGGCCCCCATAGGTTTTTGGGACTGACAAGTCCCCGTACCAGACGGTTTAACGTCACGTAAGTCTGGGTAATAAACATGACAGTTCTTCGGTATCCCATGACCACAGCATCAATAGGACCGTCCGCTCTATAGGTAGTTTCCAAAATCTCAAATGGAATAATATCAAAATCAGACATATCAATACGAATGTCGATAAACTTCGCAGCGCTACTTACATCCAACGCCACACTGCCGGCCGTTTCCTCATCCAGACGCCAGTCAAGTGTAATACGCTGGTCAGGATATCGTTTAATTTCACGAATTATATCAAAATAATTCGAGACTGCTTCTCCATCAACGGCCGTGATTTTAGCCCCCGAAGGTATTTTCAGCGCCTCCAATCCGTCTTCGAATGATATAGTATCGGCAACAACAGGATGCTCGATATCGAGCGCAAGATTTATACCGATAATAATCCTGTGGCTATTTGGATCATGCCTGGGTAGTACCGTGACCACACGTGTTACTTCCGTCCCGGTTTGATCGATGCGCAGGATTTTTACGTGTAATTCTTTGTCCTTATACTCAGTCGTAATGTCACGAAGCTCCTTATACGTGGGATTATTTATATCACCTGCCGCAAGAATAATATCGCCGACATGGAGAGTGTCGGCGCCATTGGCAATCATATACACAACTTCAGAAACACCTGTTATCCGCAAACGAGGAACCATAGAACAAATATTGCCCAGATTGTAATCAGAATTCGTTTCATTGTTAACCGGTTGAAAATTCAATGGAATTCGGGTTTCAACCATCTCGGTTTTGCCGTCATTTCCAATTCGCTCAACCGATAATGTCACTTCCGGCTCAAGAGCATTTCCGAGCATCTCTACAAATTCCCAGTGTCCTCGAATATCCCTGCCGTCAACAGATATGATTCGGTCGCCCGGCAGTAAACCCGTTTTGGCAAACAAATTATTGGGGTCTCTATTCGGAAGTTTCGCAACAGTCAGACTCGCTGCAGGCATAACACCGAAAAGCTTCGCTGTCCGATTCGGCAGCAGCTCAGCGACAAGAAAAATCTCTTCCTCCGTACCGTCCGGATGCCTTACTTTCAACGGTACTTTTTCATCTTTGTCGGACAATGCCGCTGCGATACCGATACTCGGAAAATCGAGATCATTTTTTTTGCCCGCAATTTCAATTATTTCATCTCCCGCCTTAAGACCTGCCCGCGCCGCAGGTGAATCGGGTACCACTCTGCCGACCACAGGAGGTTGCAACTTTATCCCGATAAGAAAAGTAATCATAAATATAATAACAGCACTAACAACATTGAAAACAACGCCAGCCGTTATCGTAGCTATACGAACGAGAACCGGTTTATTAGCATACGAGCGGGGATCGTCATTGCTCTTGACCGGGCCAATATCATCCTGGCCGAGCATTTTAACGAAACCTCCGAATGGAATAAGTCCGATACGATATTCCGTTTCGCTCGCATGGCCTTTTTTACCGACAGTGAAATTAATTGCGCCCTCGCCGGATTCGTCTCCTTCTTTTGGAAAAATCTCAGGTAAAATTCGAAACCGAAGACCTTTTTCCGTTCTTTTTATACCACACAGAATGGGAGGCATAAAAATTGAAAAAGCCTCGACTTTAATATTCGATAATTTGGCAACAATGAAATGACCGAACTCATGAATTATTATCACGGTCCCAAATCCGAGCATGACAAGCAGAACATTACCAAACTCGCTGAAATATCGGATAATCAGATATATAATTACAATCAAAAAAACAACAAAGAAAGCTATACGAACATACTTGTCGTTTAAGTTTTTAAGCTTCGACATTGAACAACCTCTCTTGAGAATCAAAAAACTTAATAAATTGAAAAACGTCTAACAAAAAACATCCCTCACGCATTCGAAATACGCCGTTCGGTATTCCCATTTTGCTCCGAGCATATTTCATTTCGCTCCTACGTTCCGGGCTATCCGTCTTATATTCCCGGCAACCTCTCTTCTGGCCCAGGAATCCGCCTCGAAGATATCTTCGAGTGACAGGCTTTTCTTAACAATATGTCTGTTCAGACAATCTTCAATAAGGTCCATTATAGTAACAAAATTAATTTTCCCCGCCAGGAATTCCTCAACCGCGGCTTCGTTTGCAGCGTTGAAAACAACCGCCGCCGTGCCGCCTGTTCGCGCGACCTCGAAGCCCAATGTGAGCGAGCGAAACACCTGCCTGTTCGGTTTCTCGAACGTCAGGTTACCGATTTCATCAAGCCGAAGAGGTTTGGTAATCCCCGCAACCCGTTTTGGGAACGTCAGAGCATATTGAATCGGAAGGCACATATCCGGTTCACCAAGCTGAGCTATCACCGAACCATCTACAAATTCGACAAGTGAATGCACTATCGACTCGGGGTGAATCAAAACGTCAATTTTATCAGCCGGCATATCGAAAAGCCAGCGAGCCTCGATAACCTCGAACGCCTTGTTCATCATAGTGGCCGAGTCAACAGTAATTTTCGGCCCCATATTCCAGACCGGATGCGAAAGGGTTTGTTCCAGCGAGACGTTTTTTATATCATCAATAGTAGCTTCCCTGAAAGGTCCTCCCGAAGAGGTCAGGATGATTTTATTTACTTCCTCACGGCTGCCCGACTGCATTGCCTGGAAAATTGCCGAATGTTCGCTATCTACCGGCAAAATCGTACTATCGTTTTCCTTCACCGCCTTCATAAGCAACTGGCCTGCAATAACAAGCGGCTCTTTATTCGCGATAGCAAGCTGCTTGCCACTGCCGGCAGCGGCAAGAACCGCGGGCAAACCAGCCGAACCGACAACTGCGGTAAGAACGATATCAACCTCTTCGAGTCGTGCAATCTCAACCAGACCGTCGGGGCCGGCCAGTATTTCAATGCCCGAATCTTCAACCGATTCCCTAAGTCCTCTGTAATAGTCAGGATTGGTAACGGCGACAAAGCCCGGCTTATATCGCCTGACCTGTTCGGCTAAGAGCTTCACATTGCTGTGAGCACTGAGCGCGGCGACCTTGTACCGGTCTCCGAGAGCATCAATTACTCTGAGTGCATTTCTACCTATAGAACCCGTCGAACCCAATATGGCAATATTTTTAACCATTAATAATTCCAGCAGTTAAACACCACCGGATAAGTATATCGTATTTCATGCAGATAGCAAGAAAACTGTAGTTCGTACCGGAAGTATTGTCAGTGGATGACCTTATTAAGAGGATATGTTATGATACCCGACGCACCGGCACGTTTGAGAGCCGGAACTAATGAGCGTTCAATCCGGCCTTCGATAATTACCTCTATCGCTATATAATCGGAATCAGCCAAAGAAGAAATTGTCGGGCTTTTTTCAGCGGGTAATATCTTAAGAATCGAATCCAGATCTCGGTTTCGTATGTTCATCTTCAAACCGACTTTACTACGGGCTTCTATCGCGGCATTGAGTAAAATAGAGATATTTTCAATTTTCTCACGCTTAAACTTATCACTCCAGGCCTGCTTATTAGCTATGAATCTCGTTGTAGAGCTAATTACAGTATCTATTATACGCAAATTGTTCGCCTGCAGTGATGACCCTGTCTCGGTAAGCTCCACAATAGCATCCACCAAACGAGCTTTTACCTCAGTAGCACCCCAGCTAAATTCGACTTTTACATTAACATTCTTATCTTCGAAGTACCTTTTTGTTACGTTCACCAGCTCGGTTGCGACGATGCCGTCGTCCAAATCCTCCACATTCTTAATCCTGGATTCATCCGGCACAGCCAACACCCATCTGGCGGGCTTGCTCGTCGCCTTACTGTATGCAAGCTCGCATATCTCGATTACGTCCGAGCCGTTTTCCATAATCCAATCATAACCGGTAATACCGGCATCGAGAACACCATCTTCGACATACCTGCTCATTTCCTGTGCCCGCAGCAAAATCAGCCGGATTTGGTCGTCATCTATGCGAGGTAAATAACTCCTTTCGGAATCGGCGATATTGAAACCTGCCTTACTGAAAAGCTCCACAGTTGACTTCTGCAAACTACCTGTCGGGATACCTAATTTTAATATTTCTTCTGCCATCGTTCTGTATTTTATACCTCACTTTTTTTCTTTGAGGTTTTGTTCAAAGAGCTTATTTTTTTGCTTTCTTTTTAGTCTTCGTCGTTTTCCTGCGCGAAGTTCTCGCCCTTGTTTTCGCAGTGCTTCTTTGTCTTTCGCTTTCATGCCGCAAAAGGGCGTAAAACTCATATCCGTTTTTTGCCGAAATTTGTTTGGACAAAAAGCCCGATATCTGCTGCTCATCGGCGTCACTATCGACGAGATCGTTTGCTTTGAGATATTTGATCATATTCTCCGTAAGCGGTATAGCATGGCCCCGCAGTGATGTTAACATACAGTAATCCACAATAAAATTGCTGGTGCCGTCGATCTTCTCAAGGACCTGGCGAGCCGGACGCTTGCCGAGCTTTTTCAATTGCTCGAGACTGATTTTATGATAGTCATTAAAAATTGCCTGAAGCACCCTGATGATTCTCGAAGCTACTTCCCTCGTGACCGGCGTATTTTCACCCAGCACCTCGACAATTTCTTCCACTCTCGAAACACGCAGGTCATTCAAATCGACAAAATACTCAGTGAACCCTTTGACAGCGGATTCCGCCGCTTTCTCGCTCATATTTTCACTTATAATCGAATAAACAACGGCATCCGTTACTGCCTCATAATTCACTTCCCGTACCTTCGAATGTTTATGTTTGAGTGTACGGTATAAATTCTGTACGTTTTTAGAATACTCCTTACTATTTTTCATATCAGCCTCTACTTGGATCAACAAACACAAAAAATGAGAAATCCAATATATAACCGGTTAATCGACCGAATTTTTTCATTCAGGCACCTCTTCGTTCAGCAGGTTTTTTTTCCGATCGCCCGATGCCCGGTCTATCAGTTTGAGCGTTTCGAGTGTCTTTTTGAATTTATCATCCATGTAAAAACGCAGGACCGGGCAGAATTTACTATCCATCTCATCGGCCAGCATCGCTTGTATTCTACTTTTTGCATGTGTTATCGCAGCAAAAGTTTTTTTTTGACCTGCCTGGTCCCTGCCGAAAATACTAACATAAACATCGGCATTGCGTAAATCAGCCGCCATTTCGACCCTCGTTATACTAACAAATCCTTCGATACGCGGATCACTAAGATGGTGGGAAACAATATCGCTGACTGTTTCTTTAACCACACGTGCTACCTTTTCCTGCCTTCGAGTTGCCATTTTCGTGGAGTGTACAATTTATAAATAATCCCATATAACATTCAATAGCCGGCTCACAAAGTCCTGGCTATTTTCACAACTTCATAAAACTCGAGAACATCATCAATTTTAATATCATTGAATCCCGCCACTTTAATCCCACATTCCAATCCAGCTTTAACCTCACGGGCATCATTCTTGAAATGCTTTAGTGTCTCTATACTGAGATTGTCTTTGAGTACGATATTGTCCCGTATGAGCCGCATTTTCGCACTCTTATTCACGAGACCGCTGCTGACATAGCAGCCGGCTATCGTCCCGACACGTGATATTTTGAACGTAGCCCTGACAACCGCTCTTCCAAGACTATTTTCCCGCTCCTCCGGCTCGAGCAAGCCGACCATCGACTTCTGTAAATCTTCCGTTATACGATAGATCACATTGTATAGTCTTATCTCAACGCCCCTGGCTTCCGCGATCTTAGCGGCATGCTCCTCGCTGACAACATTAAAACCGATGATTATCGCGTTCGATGCTTCGGCCAGCACGACGTCACCCTCGGTAATTCCTCCCGGAGCCGCATGCAATATATTAATTTTCACTTCCGGCATGCTTAAATCAGTAAGGTACTTTCTCAAAACATCTACCGAGCCCTGCACATCGGCCCGGATAATAAGATTCAGCGTTTCAGTTTTGCCAGCCTCGATCTGGCTGAATAAATTATCCAGTGTCACCTGGTTTCTTACGACCAGAGTATGTTCTCTGCTTCGTCTTTGGGTTTCCTCGGCGGCGGCCTTGGCCCTATTGATATCATCCAGACAATAAAATCTGTCGCCGGCCTGAGGTATATCATTTAGCCCGGTTATTTCCACCGGCATCGAACTCGTAGCTGTTTTTATAGATTTACTATAACTGTTTTTCAACATTTTAATTCTGCCATAAGTACATCCGGCCAATACTATATCGCCTTTTTGTAACTGGCCTTCCTTAACCAACAGAGTTGCTGTGGGGCCGCGTTTTGCCGACATACTGGCCTCAATAACCCAGCCCGTCGCGGGGACCGTATTGTCGGCCTTTAGCTCAAGTAACTCGGCGACATAGTCAAGAGATTCAAGCAAATCATCGATACCCTCACCTGTGACGGCACTGGTTTTGACTACTTCAGTCTGACCTCCCCATGCCGAAGGAGCCAAATCCTGCTCCGCTAATTGAGCGTAAATACGATTAATATCACAGCCGGGCAAATCTATTTTATTCAATGCTACGATAATAGGCACCTGCGCCGCTTTGCTGTGGGCAATCGCTTCAATGGTCTGAGGCATCACTCCGTCATCCGCTGCAACAACAAGCACAACAACATCGGTCATATTGGCGCCGCGGGCACGCATCGCAGTAAAAGCTTCATGTCCCGGAGTATCGAGGAATGTTACTTTCTTATCATCCCAGATCACTTCAGATGCTCCGATATGCTGTGTAATGCCCCCGGCTTCACCCGCTGCTACATGTGTTGACCTGATTTTATCAAGCAGACTCGTTTTGCCGTGGTCAACGTGCCCAAGCATTGCGGCAACTACGCCGCGCTTCTCAAGGTTTTTACGCTCCCGCTGCTCAAACTCGTCCTGCATCTCTTCTTCCAGAGTATTTCTATGTTCTACAACCAGCTCAGTATCAAATTCCAGAGCAACAAGCTCCGCAACTTCACTGCTTATGACCTGATTGGCCGTTGCTATAACATCTTGTTGCATAAGCTTTGTTATAATATCTGTTGATTTGACTCCCAGAACCGCAGATAAATCTTTTACCGTAATCGGTTCGCTCACAGCGGCTTTTGAAGGCCTTGCCGGCGCACCAACTTTCAACTTGCTCTTGGCGGCAATTTTACGCATCGGTCGTGATCGCAGCCCCTCGCCGCCTGCGGCATCGAGTCTGGCCCGCCTTTCTTCAATATCTCTTTGCCGCCATTTGCTGCTGAGTTTCGTCTTTCTGAGTAAATTCGGATCCAATTCGTCCCGCTTTCTGCCGTGTGCCCCTTCTCTATGCCGCTTTGGCGATTGTTTCTTTTCTCCCTGAGAAGCCGAAGAAAGGTCTTCCTCTTTTTTCTGGCTGTACATCAAAGGTTCCGTGACTGGTGCATCGTATCTTGGTCTCGAACGAGGCTTGGGTCTTCGACGTACCACCGGCTCAGGAGCTTCGACCCGGACAACCCGAGGTCCGCTTAGTCGAGCAGGTTCCGGTTTTTCAAGAATCGGCCCCGCTGGTACAATCGGTTCCGGCTCAGGCGGCGCAGATTCTTCTTCCTTCTGCTCTTCGGGAGATACCGCCGCAGCTTTTTGCCCCTGTTCGGTTTCGGGCATTACTGCTACAGGGGGCGTTTCATCAACTTGTTCGGTTTCAGGCTCTGTCTCAGGTTCCGCTGTTTCAGTCTCCTGCGCCTTAGTCTTCTTGGCCGGTGTCTTTTTCGCTGTTTTCTTTTTCTTCTTCTTGACCCGGACCTTTTCCAAATCCACCTTACCAGACGTCTCGACGGTGGTTATATTCTCCCCCTCGCTAAACCACTCCCGGATAGTTGCCGCCAAACCGGCCGATATGACCGACATGTGGTTCTTTACCTCAAGATCCTCATCCTGACATTTCTTTACGATAGCAGAGCTTTTAACTCCGAGTTCCTTGGCTAAAATGTAAACTCTTGCAGTAGCCAAACAATTCTCCAATCTAATCCATTTTCGGTACCGAACAATCCAATTCAGATATTACTACTAATATCAATCATGCAATAACAACAATCCAGAAACAAAAATCTTCGAATATTCATAAAAATGCTTATTCATTATCAGTTATTTTTGTTTGTTGAGCCAATTGTTTCTCAGCCTCATTCCGTTTAGATTCGTTAGCGAGGCGTTTTGCCTCCTCAGATGCCGCTTCAATGAGCTTCTCAGCCACATTCGCATCTATCTTTAAATCATTAACTAACGGCTCAACACCTACATCATCCAAATCGGGCACGGATATCACACCAAGTGCGATAAGCTTATCGATAATAGTATCATCAACTTCTTCGATTGTCTTAATATAATTCGTCAGCCGCTCGATGCCCAGATTGTACTCATCAGGCGTGAGTATATCGATATCCCAGCCGGTCAACCTGGCGGCCAATCGGACATTTTGGCCGTGCTTTCCAATTGCCAGACTGAGCTGGTCTTCATCTACGACAACCGTCGCTCGCCCAAGCTCGAAACACAAAGCTATTTCACTTACCTTGGCAGGCATTAACGCATTCGAAACAAGCACCTGAGACGATTCGTTCCAGCGAACAATATCGATTTTCTCTCCGCCGAGTTCATCGACTATATTTTTTATCCTGCTGCCCCGCACACCGACACAGGCGCCGACAGGATCAACTTTATCATCCAAAGAGGCCACTGCAACTTTGGTCCTGTATCCCGCTTCACGCGCCAAAGCTCTGATTTCGATGATCTTCTCGCTAATCTCAGGAACTTCCAGCTCGAATAAGCGGCGAATAAAATCAGGATGTGTGCGGGACAAAATTATTTTCACCTGGTTGGAACTTTCCTTAACATCGAGAATCAGGCACCTGATTCTCTCCCCCGCACGATGTGTCTGGCCCATAATCTGTTCGCCCTTCGGCATAAAACCTTCGGTCCAGCGATCCAGGTTCACTATCACCGTACCACTTTCGTATCGTACGACTGTACCGCTTATAATTTCTCCTTTTCGCTGGACAAACTCGGCATATATACTGTCTCTCTCACCGGCTCGAATTTTCTGGATAATGACCTGTTTGGCGGTTTGAGCGGGAATTCGACCGAGCTGCTTGATATCGATTTGAACATTATCCCTGAATGCAACGATTTGACCGGTACTGCGATCGATATTCACCACAATGTCACTCTCAGGTTCGCCGAAATGCTTCCTTGCCGCCGATACCATAGCTTCTTCCAGATCCAAAAATATGAGTTCCTTGTCTATATTCTTATCGCGGGCAATATTCTCTACGATTCTTAGCAATTCCTGATTCATCGTTCTTATCTCTTTCCGATTGAACCCAAGTAAAATCAAAATCGGTTTCTAATAAAAAAAATGGAAACCTTCAAGGCTTCCACTTCAACAGGGAGCCGATAAAAAACTCCCCGACAGACCGAAACGAATAGAGGTTGTAGTTGTTTATTACACTACATCATCTGCCTCCGATTTAGGAATCCGTTTTACAATCGATTCTGTAATAAGCGGATCCGGTAATAAAACCTCATTCGCTGCCTGCCCTTGAAGCAAAAACACATATCTACAAGCCACCATTCGCGCAAAAGCATAGTCGCAAACATCCGTTGTTCGTTTACTTTGCACGGTTAGTTAATCCTGTAATGAGCATTGCAAACACCTATTCATACAAATTTAATCTGGTAGCTCTTCGTATAAATCCTTACAGACGAACTTATTATAGTAATCGTCAAATTCGTTAAGAGCAATAATTTTTTTATCGATTTTATATAATTTTTAGCCCATAAGGCTCATAATATGAACTCGCATCAACTTAAAAACACAATAGTCCTAATAAAAAAGCCTTTTTCTGAATAAAAATCCTATATTGCAGAGGTGATTACAGATTTAATAATCTCCTAAGCCATTTTATGGGGATTCGACAAATTAGCAGATTTTCCTGCCTTTGGAAGCCTTATTATGTTCCTGTCGGGAATATTCGCAGGCAGATAAGCTTTAATTGGAAATTCATTTAAAACAGCATTTGCCTGTTATGAAAGTCCGACCAATATGAACAACAGGAAAATGGACGATGATATCATAAACCGTGTTTCGAAACAGGGACAAGACGTGCGTTCAATTCACGTTGGCCAACAACCACACTCTCCACTTGTACTTTTTTACCATCTATCGTAAAAACCGGCTCAAACGGCTCGTCATTAAGTAACGACGCAGCAATTTTAGCCTGTAACGCTTTTGCGTCTATATAGAAGGCAGCAAGTCTTTCAACATACATCTTTTTAGCTGCCATCTTGGCGGGAAATGTGACATTCATAACCCCAACTTTTACCTTCGAAACATGTAAATTCATTAAACCATTCTCATCGATCTTCGGCTCCAACTCAATAGTAATCACAAATTCCACCCCTTTTACATCTGCCGTTCCCATCAGAACAACAGTACCGGGGACAAAAAGAGCCGCAGGTGAATAAAGCAAAATACCTTCGGACTGAATCGGCCAATTCATCCGGGAGATTATATCGTTAATTCCATCCTGGGTAACGATAACCTCAAACGGTTCGCCCCGCTGGGCACCATTATAAACCTGAGGGGCTAATTGATGGGTCAGATACGGGCTTACCTGACCAGGTTCGTAATCCTGGGAAAAGGAATCAAGCGGCTTATAACGACCGGGTCTATATATTAGCAGGCCAAAAATGACAGCCGTTACGATAAGATCGATAAAAAGCCAGCGAACCAGTCTTTTAACTCGCGTTTTCCTGCGAATTTTCAAATCTGTCCCGGTAGTTTGTATTTCTTTCTTGCCCGATTTCATATACGAGATTATAGTAGCTTCGTTGTTGAGTAAAAAGTTTTTTTAAAACATTAAGGAATATGAATATGGCAGACCATTTTGCTGATCGTCTTTGTGAAGCAGTAAAAACTAAAAAAACTTCTCTGGTGGTCGGATTAGACCCTGTTTACAGCAGACTGCCCGCTATAATAAGAAGCCATCGTCAAATGAACGACGAGTTTGACGCCGATGCCGCGGTTGATGCAATTTTCGATTTCTGCACACAGGTCATGCGAATTGTCGCCCCGATGGTACCGGCGGTAAAAATAAATATCGCATATTTCGAAAAATACCTCTGGGAAGGTCTGGAAACATATTATGCCCTAATTTCCGAGGCGGAAGAACTGGGGCTGGAGATAATCGGTGACGTTAAGCGCGGTGACATAGGACACACTGCCGAAACTTATGCCGCCGCCCACCTTCAAAATCCGGAATTAGTCGGTCTCGAAGATACACTTGCTCCGGATGCCATAACCATAAACGGCTATACCGGAGCCGACGGCATCGAACCTTTTGCAGATGTAGCCAACCAGCAGGGCAAAGGTGTGTTTGTGCTGATTAGAACCAGCAATCCTTCCGCAGCGGCTATACAAGACATCGTTGATGTTGATGGTAAGAGGGTATATGAAAGAATTGCCGATATTGTCAGCCAAATTGCTAATAAGCCCGAGCGAATCGGAAAGAACGGCTACAGTAATGTCGGTATGGTCGTTGGCGGTACCGCCCCTGAGATAACAAGTGCTCTCCGTCAAAACTACGATAAAATATGGTTCCTTGTGCCCGGTTACGGCTCACAGGGAGCTTCTGCCGCCGACTGCATAAGATTCTGTAAACCGAACGGCACCGGAGCCTTGATCAACGCATCACGTTCGATAATCTATGCATATGAAAAGCCGAAGTATAAAGAGCAATTCGGTGATGACTGGAAAAGATGTATTGAGCAGTCGGTGATAGATGCGAAGATAGATTTGGCAACCGCAATGCAGACCAAACTCTGATATTAATTTATTGGTTGCGCTCTGCAGGCCCCCGACCGGCAATAAAGAATCCTAATTCAACATACACTAATCAAATATGACCGACACAGAATCTGCACCGAAACAACCGGCCGGTTCCGATACAAAATCAATCGGCCGCATGTTCGATCGCATCGCACCTGTTTATGACAGCTTAAATCACATATTGTCATTCGGACAGGATTTTTTCTGGCGGCGGAAACTTGCCGATTGTGTAGATAAACAAAGCAAACTTCGAGTGCTTGACCTGGCCACGGGAACAGGTGATATATTGCTCTTACTGCTCCGCAGAAACTCCAATATCACCGAGGCCGTCGGTTTGGACATTTCTGAAAATATGCTGGCTCTTTGCCGTAAAAAAATTAAAAGGCACAAATTCTCCGACCGGGTCAACCTGGTTCACGCCGATGCTACTATCAATCCTTTTGCCGACGAAACCTTCGATCTTGTCACAATGGGCTTCGGGATAAGAAATACTCCGGATACTTTTAAGACGCTCAAAGAAATTCACCGTCTCCTGCGACCGGGCGGAAAGGTATTGATACTGGAATTTTCCATACCGACCAATCCAATTCTCAAGACCTGCTATTTATTATATTTACGCCGCTTTTTACCGTTTATCGGCCGCCTGCTTTCCGGGGACAAACATGCTTATAAATACCTCAAAACAAGTATTACGAACTTTATTCGCACGGATTTCACATCTGCTATGCACGATGCCGGGTTCCTGAATATTCACTCAAATCCACTGACATTCGGTATTGCATCTCTCTACCAGGGCCTTAAGCCCGTGCATTAACTAAGTCCCAAAATCATATCAACAAATTGCAAATAAACACGAAGTGAGTCTCAAAGACCTTTTTTTATTGGCTTATTTCATTAAACCTTTTATAATATTGTTTTACATACAATAAAAGGCCACAAATGTGTCTTAACAGATTTTCTATAACAGGCTGTTATTTTAATAACCATCGGGAGGTATTGGCAGAATGAACGTAAGGATGATTCTCCTTCTCATCTGTATTTGTGTTATCTCATCAGGTTGCTCACAGGAACCAAAAAGTGCTCCATTAACAGAGGATATTTTCGATTTTCAGATCGATCCCAACAGGATGACGATAGCAACCTATAAACTCGTCGGTGAAACTCTGCCGGGAACACCCAAAGTCGTACCCGCACACAGTGCAGCCCATGCTTTATTTGAAAGAATGGGAATCTCCTACGATATCATGCAAATCGATAAAAATACCTGGAAAGGCCCTCTCCTGCTCGGAGATACCTACGTGATCGGCTGGATTGTCGAGGATAAAAAACTTTTCGGTTATTGTTCGGATCCTTTTACCGCCACAAAAGACATTGAAGTGACATTCTCTCCCGGACTGCCCGCAACAGTCGAATACGTCGTCAGCGAACCCCCGAAAGATGTTAACGTGTTTCCAGCCCGGTTCCTTTTGCCGATCAGAACCATTACCGACGGCAATGAAACTTATCTATCCTGGGGTGTTAACGAAACAATCGAAGAGCCTCGAACGATAAAAGTAGAAGGACTGGCCGCCGGAACTTATCGGCTCTCGGCGTGTACCGTTAATTTCGGACAATTTCTTAATTCGAGAACTCCTTTTCTTTACGACAGACGAGAGATTGAAATAAAATCCGAAACATTTAGCAGGTACGAAATCATCTATCCTGAGGTCGATACTACTGTCGAGGACACTGATGTGACCATTCGGGGCACACTTTATGACTTTGACAAAAAACCGTTGCCTAATCAAATAGTACATCTTATTCCCTACGAAGATAACATACGCGATCCGATGATGAATTTATACTATCCGAGCTGCACGACGGATCCGAACGGAAGGTACGAATTCGCCGGCGTTCGCCCGAACATTTACGCCATATTAAATTACGAATATACCAGCATCCTTCTGCTTAAAGAATCTATGACAGGAGGAGCATCAATCTCAGTAAATCTTAGACTCGGCTTGAACACGTTACCTCTCGTTATCGGAGCGCCCGCTCAAAATCTCGTGATAGACTTCAAAGACGGTGGCGAAGGCAAACTTTCGGAATTAACCGGGAAAACAGTGGTCGTGGATTTCTGGGCGACATGGAGCGCGCCATGCAAAAAAAGAATCCAGGAACTAAACTCACTGGCCGAACAATTCTCCGAACGCAGCGACGTCGTCTTTATCGAACTAAGTATAGATTATGACCGAGCCGTCTGGGAACAGGCTGTTGATAAATCCGACTGGAATCGACTGCGTCACGGATGGCTAGACTTAGATAAAAATATCTATGCTTTGAATCAGAAAATACCATGCTCGATGATCATCGATAAAAAAGGAATCCTTCGCGCTGCAGGCGGAGATCTCGATATCAAACTCGAACTGGAAAAAATACTCAAAGATGCCGACTAATCCGGCATTGAGAAGATGTAATATTTGTTCGAAATTAAATGCCAAATCCGAGATACGATTTTGCCGGTAAGATTGTTTTGGTTATGGGCCTAGGTCGATTTGGCGGCGGCGTTGATGCCGCTGAATTCGCCATAAGCGCCGGAGCAAAAGTCATTATCACAGACCTGGCAACAGAACAACAGCTTCGTGATTCTATAAACAAGCTTGCTAAACTTTCCAACATAGAATTCCATCTCGGCTCACATAACCCTGTCGATTTTGAAAAAGCCGACATCATTATCGCTAATCCCGCCGTGCCCGGAAATAATAAGTTTCTCGAAATCGCACGGCAAGCCGGCCGATTTGTCACATCCCAGATAAATATATTCTTCGAGCTGTGCCCGGCAAAAATCATCGGCATTACCGGGGCCAACGGCAAAAGCACAACCACCGCCCTGACCGCACACTTACTCAGAAACGCAATACGCACAACGCAATACGAGAATGTCTGGTTGGGGGGAAATATCGGTAACCAGCCGCTTCTAACTATATTAGACCAAATCAATCCCAATGATTTGGTTGTGCTGGAGCTGTCGAGTTTCCAGCTTGAGCAATTGGCACAGATCCAAAAAGCCCCGGAGGTTGCACTTTTAACAAATCTGACACCGAACCATCTTGACCGTTACGGCACGTTTGAAAAATATTGTGTCGCGAAGGAAAACATCTTCAGATTCCAAAAACCGGATGAAAATAATCCGGCAATTTCAATCTTCAATGCCGAAGACAAAATCGCCGCCAAATGGTTTGAAAAATATAAAAATGATCCCGGCAGAATCTGCATTAAATTTTCCACCGACGATATCACTGAAAATATTAGCGACTGTTACAAACTGCCCGGCCGGGCCAATCTATCAAATCTCGCCGCCGCGTTGGCCGTCGCTAAATATTTTGGTGTTGACGGTGAAAGCATAAAAAAATCTCTCACCTGTTTCAAGGCGCTACCGCATAGGCTCGAACTGGCACAAGAGATCAACGGCGTCCGCTGGTACAACGATTCGAAAGCAACCACGCCGGACGGCGCCATTACTGCTTTAGATGCTTTTAATCAGCCTATAATTATTATTGCCGGCGGATATGACAAGAATCTTCCCTTCGATGAATTCGGCAAAAAAATCGTTCAAAAGGCAAAAGCCGCTATCCTGATAGGCCAGACTGCCCCAAAAATCGCCGATGCAATCAAAAACGCTATTTTGTCATTATCAGGGGTGGCAGCCACTGAGCTAAGCGAAGTGGATGGACCATCCATTCTCCGTAGTACTACGAAGGATGAATCGACCTCATTACATTCGGTCGCTGCCACCCAGTTAGAGCTTGCCGGTTCCCTACCCGACGCCGTCAAATTGGCAAGCAAACTTGCAAAGCCCGGCGATATCGTCCTGCTCAGTCCCGCCTGTGCCAGCTACGATATGTTCGAGAACTACGAGCAACGCGGCCAACAGTTCACAAGTCTCGTAAAGTCACTCGACAAATAAGTTGTACTGAAAATCCTTTTAAATAATACAAATAGAACAATTATTCTGGTAGAGCTGCTCTTTCAATTTCAAAGGTTATTATTTGTTCACCTCGCTGTATGGTAAGGACTACCTTTTCTCCAATTTTTCCGATTAGCATATTCTGAGCATCGGCTGAAGACTCTATATCTGAGATGATATTTCCGTCAATTTTCAGGACGATATCTCCATTTTTGATTCCCGCTTTATCTGCTGCCGTGCCCGGAATAACCTTAAGCGTCGGCCAATTTTCAAGATTGATCCCTATATAGCCACGCTCTTCGGGTTTTAGGTAATTATCAGGTATCTTCGGCTCAAAAAAATCAGCCTCAAGCTCAACATCCCACTGGGGATCAGACATAACCACATGAGCTTTTATGTTATCAATTAAAGTTGCATTAACCTCAATATGGATTGGTAAATTGGTATTTACATCGATCCAAAGACGTATCGCAATATTCTCGACCTTATCTTTGTCCATGCTTAGCAGGGTTCTTTTGTCGTTAATTTCAAAACCTTCTGAAAGAATTCCGTCTACTATTTTTCTACCCAGTTTTGTATAATTGCCTTCTGACAGAATAAGATTGACAATATTCTCTGGGCTGGTCGCCGAAGTCAGTTTTTCATTCTCAATATCTTCATCTTCCAAATCTTTTTCGTTAAAGAATCTCTGTTTATGATCAATACCAACAAAAATTCCTTTTGAAAATATTACATACGCCTGTTGAGCTATTTTCTCATTAACATAAATATCCTCTCTTATGGCGGCTTTTGTATAATATACTAACGAATCAAATGTATTGGTATTGTTATTTTCAGAGGAAACTATTGTAGTCTTTTTAAATACACAGTTTGTTGTTTGTTCAATTTTTTTAACTACATCTGCTAATGCAACACTTGATCCTCCCAGAAAGTGTGTGCCGATAAAGACAGCAGTAATTATCACTGCTATTGTAACGAATGAAAATTTTCTCCTGCGGTAAGTGTTGTTCTCTGTTTTTATTTCCGTTAATTCTTCCAGAGGTGTTTTTAGTGCAAAGTAAAAACATGATACTACAAATGGCAGGCTCGTAATCGTTATAACAACAATATGAAGCACAGATTCTGATGTTGAGTAGAATATCGAGTATCCATATAGCTTATTATAAAATGCAGAGCCTCCGAGTAGCATAAACAGCCATATTGCTATGGCAAGTAATATAGTATTCAGCCAGTCGATATATCTCTTGCCGTTTTTCTTGCCTACAAGAACGGAACCACTATGTTTGCCATGAACCAAAAAATCAAGCCGTTCAACTTTTGTGACGCCTTGTAAAATCTGCTGTAAATGTTTTGGCCATAAAAGAAAAAGCATTCCATAAGAAAATATAATTAAAATCGGCCATGCGGTAATTAGTGGAATATGAAGCATTGCAAACACCTGCTTAAATTTTAATATTCCATACACAGCCAGGATAAAAATCACAAAGAAGATATCACTTCGCCATGATGAGAGCCGTTTGAGATGTTTTGTTTCTTTATCAAGTATTGCCTTAAGCATTGTGCGTTCGGTATCCGAGATGTTTGCGGGATCTATGCCATCTATTCTTAAGAGTTCTTCAGATAATTTTTTATCATTTTCCATCGTTTCTCTCCATTTCTTTTCGAAGAGATTGTTTTGCGTAAAATATTCTCGACCTGACTGTGCCTATACTGCACCCGATGACCTCAGCAATTTGCTGGTACGACATCTGCTCGATGAAAGATAGTGTCAGGGCTTCCCTGTGATACGGCTGGATTTTATTCAAGGCCTTGTGCAATTGTTCGGCGTCTTCGGGGGAAAAATCGTTCTCTTGTTCATTGTATTGCGGATGATTTTCATCTTCCGGCAGCTTCACAAATTTCTCACTTTGCCTTAACCTGCCGTATACTTTATTTCTCGCGATACGGTACAGCCAGACGGGAAAAGATTGATTTTCTTTGAGCTTACGTATTTTGCGAAAAACCGTTATCCAGATATCCTGCAGAATATCTTCTGTCCCGGTGTTTGTGTTGTCTAATCGTCTTACGTAATATTTCAGCCGCGGCTGATACAGCTCGAAAAGCTTCTCAAAAGATTCTCTGTCGCCGCTTTTACATCGAAGAACGATATTTTCCAGCTCTTTTCCTGAATCCATAATCACCTGAAATCAATCCCGAACACATAAGTATAGATGCAAAATAATTGAAGAAGTTCAAACGAATTCCGGAATTTTCAAGATTTTAATCTTTTTCAACTTAAAGTGCACAAAAAAACCCGGACTGAATTTGTCCGGCCCTTTTTTAATTATATCAACTGCTCTTTTTTGTTTTATAGAAAACGTTTCGCGTACGTCTTATCGGCAAGTTTTATTCTATTATCCCTATAGGTTCGGTCCTGTACTCGTATAAAGCAATCACCCTGTTATCCATGAATGAAAACCTGATTCTCTTTCCATTGCTAATAATCCCGTAGAGGCAGAGCCCTTTGGTTTTCCCAAGATCCTTGTAGAGAACATTATCATCGAAATATACTTTGATTTCATTTCCATTGTCGTCGTATCGAGAGAAGCAAAATCCTTTTCTTTCATTGATATTCATCTCGGCATAGCTGGTATTATCCTCGTACATGATTTTATTGTCATCTGCACCGAATCCCTCAATAACTTTTGCAGGAGAACCCAGCTTTTTGAAAACATCGTCAAGAGCAGTGCCAATTCGTATCGAGTCTGTGATTACATATCCCGAAATTTCGTTCCTGGGAGTTTGTTGACAGCCCCACTGCATCACCTGATCCTTATAAATATTGACTATGAATCCGCCCGGATAACTCATTGTATAGGCTTCTGGGACGTTATCCTTCTTAAAATAATTTTCACCCCGGAATCTGTAAGCCCACGGCTCACCAAGCACATTAATGACATCAGCCACCGTAGATTTGTTTATATCCAGCAAGGCAAGATTGGCATTAATGCTCTTCATAAATGTTTTCGTGATCTCAGGAGTTGCATCCAACATAAAAACTCTCTCGTCGAGAGCTACATTGTAATCTGAAAATTCCAACGAATGCTGATATCCATCTCCGGAATCGTTAATCGGAAGGATAATACGAGTAACCAGTTTCGTACTTTGATCCACGAACACAACCACTTGCCCGGCTTTATCATTCTGCAAATGAAACTCCGCCTTTATAACAATGGGGTCAGATTTAGATAGTGGTTCGCTTGTCGTAATCTGTACTTTTCCCTCAGCTTCGAGTTGACGCAATTCTTTAACCACAGACCTCGGATCGAATTCTTTGATAATTTTCAATATCTCCGGGCCTAAAGAGTCCCTGTGTTCTGTATCAGCTACAATATATTTTTTACTACGTATTTGGAGCTTACCTTCACTCCATACACCAACCATGGGCCCTGCCCGTTCGGCCCAGGCGGGAAGATACACGCGAATCCTTTTCACCTGCTCTTTCTCATCAAGTTCCACCCAGAATTCTCGCGGCTCGCTTTCTACTTCCTTGAAATCTTTGATATGGACATAACGAAGTCCCTTATAAGCTTGGATAGTCTGCTCTAAAGCATAGGCGGAAGTGTCCCAAACAGTTAATGAAAGCACTGTTGCTATAATTATCACCACCGCGGCGGCGAACTTTATTATTTTACTTTTCATGATTATTTTCCATATTTTCATTTCTGCCGGTCGTTTTGTGCTTACTTTCTCGACAAGGTTTTTTCTTGCTTGTTCCAAATCTCGGGCGGTCACTTCGGGACTTATCTCAAATTTTGAAATAGCTTCAAAACGCCGCTTTATTTCTTTTTCATCGATTTCCGACATGGCATCACCTCATAGTTACTCTTTTTTTCTGCGGGATTATTCTTTTTCATTTGTGAGTAATTCTCTTAGCTTGGCCACGGCTTTTGTACACAACGCACGCATATATTGGGGCTTCTTGCCGAGCCGTTGTCCAATCTCTTCGTAGGATTCCTGCTCTATATAATGCATCACAACCACATCACGGGCCAAATCGGTCAACTGCGATGTAGCATCAAGGACTTGCTCCAATTCCTCGTTTTGAATCATTTTAACCAAAGCCGAGGAACTTCCCTCTTTTCGCAGGCAATCCACTTCCGTCAACCGAGATGATTTCTTTCGCCTTCTTCGCCATTCGAATGCAAGGTTAATAGCCGCTCGATAAGCGTATGCAAAAGGATCTTCAGCCTTATCAAACGCGTTTGAATTCCATAGTCTTATAAAAAGTTCCTGGAGCAAATCCCCGACAACGTCTTCGCTTAGCGTCAGTCGTGCCAGCAGTCTGTGCAAACGCGCCCCTGATGTATCGAACAACTGTAGTATCTTTTCTTGCCGGTCTATGAAACTAACCTCGATAATGAACTCCAGTAGCTACTCTGCCATGGCTATGATTATAGATGAAATAAAAAGGCCCTGCGCACCATATTTTCTCGAAAAGGTTATAGGAATATCCTCAATAAAAAGTAAAAAAACAGGAAAATTTTATGAATTTTTTTTCCCCCAAGACAGGCCGTAAACTCAAAAAACGGTCCTATCAATGCCGGACAAGGTGATATTTCCGGTAGCGGTAAATAAAGCAACCCCCCATTTCTGACGATTGGCAAACATGGAAACAAATAGAAACCGGGGGATTCTGAGGAGTTAAAAATGGATAATTGTGAGCGAAGAACAGAGCAAAGATTGCGTTATTATTGGCCTGTCTGGTTTGCTGAAAATCCCGAACACGCCCTATCACAGGGCCAAATGGTCGATATATCCAGCAAAGGAGCGGCCTTTACGTGTTATGCGGACGATGGTTGTCCCTACCCCGGCCAGCATATCACAGCTCGTTTCAGCGTCCCGCAATACGGTCCGGACGACTCGTTCGACATGGCAAATTTCACACGTTCAGGTCATGTCTGCCGGGTTGACCACGTCAATCCATTTTTACGACGTATAGCCGTTCAGTTCGCAGAGCCATTACCTTTTAAGCCCGGCGAACAGGTCGCCAACGAAGTCTTTGTATAGAAAAAACTCTATTCCACAACGCCTTAAATGAAAATCCACCTGGGCCTTTAAGATTTCTGTAATCATGTCGATTTCTATATCGAAAGATAAAACATATCCATTTTAGTGCATACCGCATATAATCAGTAATATTCACAATATCTGAATATTTAGGCATTGTTTTATGTAATTCACAGACAAAATCCAGAGTTGATAGTATAAATTTTGGGGATTTATAGCTCTATTTCTCATCTATGACGGCATAAAGACCAAAAAAAGGTTGCATAATAAACAAGGTTAAGTTAAAATATTCATTGTTAAACGTCTTTTTGTACATGCTAAAAGACCCTGTTAACCAAGTCATTAGTGTATAGGAGAACGGTGAATATGGCCGGTATGTTCTATTCATTAGAAGAGGCCGCTGAGAAGCTCAACAAGACCAAGGAGGAACTAAAGCAGATAGTCAAGGAAGGCAAATTGCGCGAGTTTCGTGACGGCCCGAATTTACTTTTTAAAGTCGAAGAAGTCGAAGCTTTAATGTCGGATATGGGCGATATCGAGCCGGAGGTAATCCCGGAAGTGGAACCTGAAGCACCACCGGCAGAAATTCCTGAACTGGACGTTTCTGAACCTGAGATGCCTGAACCGGAAGCTCCTGAGCCTGAGACGCCTGAACTGGAAGTTCCCGAGCCTGAGACGCCTGAGCTGGAAGCTCCCACGCCTGAAATGCCGGGTTTGGAGGCTACGGATATAGAAGCTCCCGCGCCTTCACCGGAAGAGGAAGATATGGATTTAGATGAAATCCTCCTTGCTCCTGAAACCGGAACTCCTGTTCTATCCGACGACCTGACGGACGCCGATACCGCTTTGACCGGACAGGGAACCAGTGTCCTCGGCCAAACAGATCGGGATTACGAAATAACAGACGATACGATGGCCGATACCGTTATTCCACCCGGAACATCATCCGAAGTCCCGCTGGAAGAAATCGAAGAGGACGTCAATCTCGATAGTTTCGGAAGCGGTTCTGGCCTGCTGGACCTTTCTCTCCAGGCTGACGATACTTCATTGGGCGGCATCCTCGATGAAATCTATACGGCCGAAGGTGAGGGTCCGGAAGCAGGTGAAATCGAGCCTGTAACCGAAGCAGATTCCGCAGCGGCGATTACCGCCGACGCCGATCAGATGATTCCCGACGAAGGGCTTGCCGCTCCAATGCCGGTCCAGGAAGTTCCGGCACTGGCTACACCGCTAATAGAGATGGCGCCGGACAAGCAGAGTAATATTCTTGGAATGATGCTGTTTCTGCCTTTAATTGCTGTTATTTACACCGTGGTGGTTGTTGTAGCAGGCTTCAAAGATATAATGCCATCGATCCTGGAAAGCATTCAGGACTTTATCTGGTACATCGTAGCGGCGGCGATTGTGGCAACTGGACTGATAACCGGACTTAGCTTTATGGTCGGCGGCGAACGTACCAAAAAGGCAAAACCACCGAAGGTAAAGAAGGAAAAAAAGCCGAAGAAGGAAAAAGTCAAAAAAGAGAAACCCAAGAAGGAAAAGAAGCCTAAAAAGTCCAAGAAGTAAAAGTACTACAGGAATCTCAAAAAATATCCTTCAAATCAAACAGGCTTTTTCTCAGTCTTTTGTGGCCAACACATCTGCCATGGAATATAAAGCAGGTTCCTTGCCTATAATCCACTTGGCCGCCCGTAATGCCCCCCGTACGAAGGTGTCTCTGCTACTGGCGGAATGATTAATAGTAACCGTCTCACCGGGTGTTCCGAAAATTATCGAATGAATCCCCGTAATATCACCGGCACGGACGGCATGTATCCCAATGGTACCTTTCTGCCTGAGGGCATCTTTGCCGTATCTGCCGTAAATAACAGATCCGGGAAAATCCCGGCCTGTCTCCCGGCAAATTTTCTCCGCTAACGTCAAAGCCGTACCGCTTGGGGCGTCTTTTTTGAAACGATGATGCTGCTCGACAATCTCTATATCGTATTCGGGACCCAGCATTTCGGCGACTTTTCCGACTAAGGAAAACAATACATTCATTCCCACACTCATATTTGTCGCATACAGCAGGGGAATTTTCCCCGAAGCTGTCTTAATCTTTTCCTGCTGCTTTTCACTTAAACCGGTGGTCCCTAAAACCAGAGGAAAGCTGTTTTCGAGGCAGTAATCGATGGTTTTTGTCGTTGCATCCGGTATCGAAAAGTCCACAACCACATCGGCGGCGGCCGGAAAGGTATCCGTCAATTTCGTATTAATGGGCCCTGCTGCCCCGGTAAGTCCGAGGTTTTTGCCGATATCAGGATGGCCCTGGGTCTCGATAGCAGCGACAATATCGAATCCGCCGTCTTCGAAAGCCAGTTGTAAAATGCGGCCCCCCATTCGTCCGGCGGCACCAATAACAATAAGTTTTATACCCATTTTTTCGAAATCCCTTGTCTTTTATCTATTAACAGATAAAAAAATATAATCAACACAGCACACATTTGCAAAAAAATTCTATTGATATATATCATAATCTTGCTAAAATGCTGAGTTTTAGGTCTTTCGGAGTATTATTATGAAAAAAGATATACACCCAAAATATAATAAAGTCACTGTTCGTTGTGGCTGCGGCAACACATTCGAAACCCGTACTACGGCCAAGGAAATCCATGCGGAAATCTGCTCGATGTGCCACCCTTTCTACACGGGCAAACAGAAATATGTGGATACGGCCGGCCGAATCGAACGATTTAAGAAAAAGTACGGCAAAAGCTATATCAAACAAGACAAAAAAGAACAGCAGCAATAGCGCCCTTTTCAGTTTGAATATTTCGCCCTTTTACCCGGATAAAACCGGGATAAGGGCGTTCGTTTTTTCTCGAAAGAAACCTGTTCCGTGACAGTGCAATTTGCTTAATTATCACCCGAAATCTTGAACAAACTTTCTTTATGGCTGAACAGCAAAACAATTTACTAACAAAGCTTGACGAAATCGAAGCACGTTATAGTGATATCGAAAAGCGGATTTCCGAGCCTGAGATAGCCGGTAACCCGACCAAGTTGATACCCCTGTCCAAAGAACAGGGCAAGCTCAAAGCGATAGTTACAAAATACCGCGATTACAAAAAAATCGCCACAGGTATTGAAGAAGCCCAACAAATATTATCCGATCACAATGCCGAAGAAGATTTCAGAGCTTTAGCGGAAGAAGAAGTAAACCAGCTCACGACAAAAGCCTCTACCCTACTCGATGAAATCGCAAGCAGCCTTGTGATGGCCGATGATATGGATATCGATTCTATTATAATGGAAATCAGGGCCGGCACCGGCGGAGAAGAGGCGGCCTTGTTTGCACGCGATTTGTATGGTATGTACATAAAGTACGCCGAAGCCCGGAAATGGAAGGTCGAATCACTCGATTTCAGCATAACGGAAAAGAACGGTTTTCGCGAAGTAATATTCAGTGTCAAAGGTCCCGGAGTATGGTCCGAAATGGGTTACGAAGGCGGAGGACACCGGGTCCAGAGAGTTCCCGAAACAGAATCGCAGGGCAGAATTCACACATCGGCGGCGACCGTGGCGGTGCTACCGGAGCCGGAAGAGATTGATATTCAAATATCACCGGACGATGTCATTGAGCATGTCAGCCGTTCAAGTGGACCGGGCGGGCAAAACGTCAACAAGGTCAGCAGTGCTATAAAACTCGAACATATCCCTACGGGAATTACCGTCAGTATGCAGGACGAAAAGAGCCAGCATAAAAACCGGGCCAAAGCATGGCGGGTTCTGCGAAGCAGGATTTATGAGCATTTCCAGAGCCGGAATAGGGCCGAACGGGATTCAAAGCGAAAGAGCATGATAGGCTCCGGCGACAGGTCGCAGAAAATACGAACCTATAATTATCCGCAAAACAGAGTGACCGATCATCGAATTAATCTGTCACTTTACAACCTGGATAAAATAATGGCCGGTGATATGAAAGAGCTGATAGCGGCACTCAAAGATTATGACAGGCAGCGAAGACTGGAGAACCTGTAAAGACCGAAGTGTCTAAAGTGCCTAAAGTGAACTAAAGTGTCTAAAGTTAATGATAATAAGGAATACGTCAATGAGCTTGGGCATAGCCAGATCCCTTTAAAAATTTTAGACACTTATAACTTTAGGCACTTTAGCTCACTGGTATGCGAGAGGTAAAATGATAGTAGTCGTTACAGGCATGGTCGGCATCGATAAAAAAAGCTACCTCGAAAATGTTTGCCGATTCGCCGGCAAGCAGGGAAAAGAAATACTTCTTTGTAACGTCGGGGATATGATGTACGCGGAAGCCCCGGACATTCCCACCGGCAGAATTCTGGACATACCGATGAAAAGATTAAGTTCTCTCCGTCGCAGCGTTTTTAAAGATATCATCGCCAAAGCCCGAGAGGCCCCCAACCTGATAGTCAACACGCACGCTACTTTTCGCTGGCGCCACGGTTTGTTCCCGGCTATTGACTTCGACCAGATGCGTCAGCTCAACGCCGATATGTATATCTGCCTGATTGACAGCATAATCGCCCTGCACGTCCGGCTAAATACCGAACATTCCGTCGAACACGGCTTGAAAGATTTGATTGTCTGGAGGGAAGAAGAAATAATAGGCACGGAAATGCTTTACAAGGGCATCGATGAAAAAATCCCCTTTTATTGCCTTGCAAGGGGTAACGAAGATGAAACTACCGAGGCATTCTACAGGTTGCTATTCGATGATAAAAGTAAAAAGGTGTATTTGAGTTTCCCCATGACGGCCGTGGCTGATATGGAAGATGTGAAAAAGCAGATAGACGAATTCCGACGATTAATGAAACAATCATTCCTCTGCTTCGATCCCGCGGATCTGGAAGAATCATTTCTGCTGCAAAAAGCCAGGCAGGCAAAAAACGCCGGTTTGAACTACCTTGAGGTAAAGACATTGGGGCAGCAAATCCGGTTGGACCTGCAGGAAGTTCTGCAAATAGAACGCGATATTAACAGCCAGACATACGCACGGGATTTTATGCTCATCGACCAGTCAGATATGATCATAAGTTTTATTCCGAGTATGGCCGACGGGCGAGCGGCAATTTCCAGCGGAGTCGAAAGAGAGCTGCAACACGCCCATGAAGCCGCCAAAGAAGTTTACGTCATCTGGACAGCAAAACAAAGGCCTTCGGTATTTGTAACACAAACCGCAACAAAAGTCTTTACATACATCGAAGAAGCAACGCATTTTTTTCAGGAAAAAGGATACACGGAAAAGTAGAAGGTGAAAAAAACTAAAAAACAAATAACACGATGGGGAATAGGCCCCCGATTTACAATAGTATCTTTGATTTACGCAATTATTATTTTCGTTTTAGAATATATCGGCCTCCTCAATATGCCTATACCTATTCCACATATTCTATCTCTGGTTTCAGGAATAATACTTATAGTTATAGGCCTGCCCGTCTTTTTGATACCGGCGTTTACAATCGATAAATATTTCAAGAAAAGCGAATTGGCAACAAAGGGAGTTTACGGATATTTTAGACATCCTATATATGCCTCTTGGATATTATTTATTGTTCCCGGTATAATGCTAATTAAAGGCTCATTGTTAGGATTGACCATTCCTGTTTTTATGTATCTTGTATTTAGAGTCATGATAATAGATGAGGAAGAATATCTCGAAAAAAAATTTGGTAAAGAGTATATTGAATACAGGAAGAAAGTTAATGCGGTCTTTCCAAAATTGCTTTGATGCATTATTAACGAGCTTTAGATCACCGTCTTGTTGGCAACTGTGAAATAAAGACAACAAATAATAGGAATATCGAATGTTGGATTACGAGCAAAAAATATCAGAAAAGGAACTGGCCGGTTGTATCGAACATACCCTGCTCTCGGCCACGGCGACAAAAGAGCAGATAAAACAATTATGCCGCCAGGCCAAGGACTACGGATTTCATTCTGTATGCGTAAACGGACGCTGGGTACCCTGGGCCGCGGAAATGCTTCTTGGCTCGAACGTCGCGGTCGGCTCGGTGGTAAGTCTGCCGCTCGGGGCCGATTCGACCAAAGTCAAGGTCGCTCAGGCAAAAGATGCTATTTTCGCCGGTGCCGACGAAATCGATATGGTCGCCGACTTAGCGGCAATTATCGACGATGACGCAAAGTATCTGTCGGACCAGTTATACAGGGTATTGAAAGTTTGCAGGTCCATGAAACCGGCGGTTGTTCTCAAGGTGATTATCGAATCGGCCGCCCTTGATATCGACCAAAAGATATTTGCCTGCCGGATTGCACAGGATGTCGGAGTAGATTTTATTAAAACAAGCACGGGCCTGCATCCGGCCGGAGGCGCAACCATCGAAGACATAAAATTGATGAAAGAATCGGCTCCGAACTGTAAAATAAAGGCGGCCGGCGGAATAAAAAACGCAAAACAGGCCATCGATATGCTCGAGGCCGGAGCGGAACGAATAGGCACTTCCTCGTCGGTGGAAATTATCGAGGAATTTAAGACCTTGCGATGAAAAAAATGGATGAGAAATTTATCAGCGAGCCGATAAAACCCTTAGCTGAAACATTCCAGACGGCTGCGATGACCAGGGGTGAACCGGGTCTGCCGGAGAGATTCGTTTGGAGAGATACGGAATATGCAGTCGCCGAAGTGCTTGAAGCCTGGAAGGAAACAGGCCCCTGCAGGAGCGGCAGTGATGAGAAGTACTTGCGAAAACACTGGTATAAAATCAGGACCGCCGACGGCATGATAATGACACTGTATTTCGAGCGGCAGGCGAGGTCAAAGAGCCGGAACAAAACAAGATGGTGGTTATATACAATTCGAAAAAAGGAGACAAAATGAGTCAGATGACAGCTTTTTGTGGTTTGATTTGCAACGAGTGCGGCGCTTTCATTGCTACACAGAATGATGACGACGAAAAAAGGGCCGAAGTGGCTCGGCTCTGGTCGCAGCAGTATCACATCGATATTAAACCTGCGGATATTAATTGTGACGGCTGCATCTCGGACAGCGACCGTCACATCGGCCACTGCAAGGTCTGTGAGATAAGAAAATGTGGAAAACATAAGGGCGTCTTGAACTGCGCGTACTGCGACGATTATGCATGTGAAAAGCTCGAAGGATTCTTTAAGATGGTTCCGGATGCGCGGAAACACTTAGACGGAATTAGAAGCGGACATTGATATGATACTGCACCCCGCCATTTCTGTGACTATGCGGGAGCAGCGGTGGGATTGAAATGAAAACGACAGTTGCTGTGGATGATAAATGTATCCTTTGCCGATTGCACTACAGGGAGATTCTTGCATCGGCGAATTTGCCCGGTCTAAGTCAGGTATTTTCCCGGCGAAAATCAGCATCGATTCTCGGTGCAAATTCATCCAGGACCGATGCCGGCAGATTCAGCTACTGGGCAGCGGAACCAAAAGAAACATTCGAATTCGGAATGGGACAAAAAAATCCATTCGAAAAACTGCACGAGGTTTTATCGAAATATAAACTTGATAATTCCGCAACAAATATGGGATTGCCGAAAGGTATTTTTTGCGGTGGTTGGATAGGATTTTTCAGCTACGAGCTTGCAAAATTCATCGAGAAACTGCCGGCAACAGCCGTCGATGACCTCGATATGCCTTTAATTAGATTATGCTTTTACGATTGTGTCATTGCCCACGACCATCTCAAAAATATCTTCCGGCTGCTCGCTCTGGAAATACCCGGTGACACAAAAACTCCCGATCAAAAATTAACAGAGCTTAAAAATCTGTTGCTGGAATCACAAAATGTCGAAGTCCACCCCCCTGCTCCCGCCGAATTTGACAACACGAACCTTTCGACAGTACGATGCAATATGAGCAAGGCATATTACCTGCAGTCGATCAAGAAGATAAAACAATATATATACGACGGCGAGGTTTATCAGATAAATTTCTCGCGGCGATTCGAGAGCGAATTCGATGCCGGCGCGATAGAGCTGTTCCACTGGCAAAACCATTACAATCCGAGCCCTTACGCAGCCTATATAGACGGCGGAAACTTCCACATCGTCAGCGCTTCGCCCGAGATGTTCATAACCGTCGCAGACGGGATTATCCAGACCAAGCCCATCAAAGGCACCCGGCAGCGTCTGGATGAAAATATTTATAAACAGCCGCAGGCAGCTCAAATCAATACGAAGAACTTGAATGATCTGCTTTACAGCGAAAAAGAGCAGGCCGAGCTGAATATGATAATCGACCTGGAACGAAACGATATAGCAAAAATCTGCGTGCCGGGAACCAGAAAAGTCGTCCAGTCCAGGGAGATTGAAAGTTATCCGACGGTATTTCATGCCGTGGCAACTGTGGCGGGCAGGCTCAGGGACGATGTCACCTTCTGCGATATCTTAAAGGCGATGTTCCCCGGCGGCTCGATTACCGGGGCACCGAAAATCCGCTCGATGGAGATTATCGACGAGACCGAGCTTACAGCCAGAGGCGTTTATACCGGCGGTATCGGTTTCATCGGCATCGACGGCAGTGTCTGCCTGAACATCGCCATACGAACGATTATTATCAAGGACCAAAAAGCCTATGCCCAAACCGGCGGCGGCATTGTCGCCGATTCCGACCCCGAAGCTGAGTGGCAGGAAACAATCACAAAGGCAAGAGCACTGCTGGCCGGAATAAAAAGCGTAGCGCGTCGTGCGTAACGCGTATTGCGTGAAGTGTTCACTAAATAGTACAATTAATATGAGGGTTATAAAATGGAAAGAAAAATACGAACATATAGAGACCTGGATATCTGGAGTAAAGGAATTGAGATAGTTAAGGGTATATATAAATCGACTGAAAAGCTACCAAAACAAGAAACATACGGTTTAATCAGCCAAATGAGACGAGCTGCGGTATCCATACCATCAAACATTGCGGAAGGATTCAGAAGACATCACAATAAGGAATATAAACAGTTTTTATACGTATCGTTAGGAAGTTGCGCGGAACTTGAAACACAAATAACGATTGCAAAAGAATTGGAATATTTAAAAGCAACTGAAGAGGCAATTTTGCTTGAAAAGTTAGATCATTTATGTCGAATGATTACAAACCTGATTAAAAAACTTTAAAAACGCAATACTCATCACTCACGACGCAATACGAATTATGATTGAAAAAGTTTTTCTTAACGACAAAATCATAGATATCGACAAGGCCTGCATATCCGCAACCGACAGCGGCTTTTTATACGGTGCGGGACTGTTCGAGACGATGCGAAGCTGCAACGGCGTAGTCTTCGCTCTAGCGGACCATTTAGACAGGCTGTTTTCCAGCGCGAATGCTTTATCGATAGACATTCCTTATACCAAAGAATATATCACCGATACCGTCAACAAGGTCCTGCAGGCAAACAAGCTCACCGATGCCCGTCTGCGGCTGACAATAACCGGCGGACCATTGTCCGCATCGGATGAGGACCGAAAACCGACGCTCCTTATCACCGCCACAAAACTGCAGTCTTATCCGCCCGAATACCATAAAAAAGGTGTCCTCGTCATACTCTGTCCGTTCAGGCAAAATCCTAACGACCCGACCTCCGGCCATAAAACAACAAGCTATTACCCTCGGATGATTGCCCTAAAAATAGCCCACCAAAAACGGGCCGCAGAAGCGCTATGGTTCACGACGGACAATCGCCTGGCGGAGGGATGCGTAAGCAATGTATTTTTAGTAAAAGATTCGACACTTTATACTCCGCCGCTCAAAACGCCGGTCCTTGCAGGCGTCGCCAGAAAAACAATCTGCCGGCTCGCAACGGAGAATTCCATCAAACTTATTGAGAAAGACCTTTCCATAGACGATTTACTCGGCGCCGATGAAATTTTCCTGACAAACGTTATAATGCAGGTCATGCCGGTCGTCAGTGTGGAAAAACATATCGTCGGCAACGGCAAACCCGGCCCTGTGGCGCAAGAGCTCAGGGAAAAATTCGAAGAACTGATAGAAAACCAATGCAACCCAACAAAGATACAGGAAAGGACAGAAAAATGAAGATTTCAACAACTACGATTTATCTTGGATTGATTCTGTTCTTACTTATTTCGATAGGAGGTTGTAAAAAACAAAACGGAATCAAACAACGACTGGCAAGGCCGAAAATGGTCCCTATAGAAACTGCAATAGAAAACTACCGTCTTGATTGTGGCCGATATCCGGATTCTCTCGATGAGTTGGAAAAACAGCTTGCAGGGCTTGAGGGTAAATGGGATGGGCCATATTTATTAAAAAAACAATTACTGGATCCCTGGGGGAATGAATACATATACGTCCCCGAAGGAAAAGTCAATCCGGGCAACTACGACATTATAAGTTACGGGGCCGACGGCAAACCGGGAGGCGAAGGTTACGATAAAGATATATACAACGACTAACAGGAACCAACTAAAACATGAAGATACAAGAAATTGCCGAACGAATAGACCGAATAATCCCGCTGAAACTGGCGCAGGATTGGGATAATGTGGGGCTGTTGATAGGCAAGCCGCAGAAAAATGTCAAAAACATCCTGCTGACAATCGACCTCACCAAGGAAGTCCTTGCCGAAGCGAAGAAACTCAAGACTGAGCTGATTATCAGCTATCATCCGGTCATCTGGGATGGACTCAAAAAAATCACAACCGGCGGTCCGGCGGAAGTTGTATATGAATTAATCCGCTCAGGGATTGCCGTCTTTTCGATACATACGGCCCTCGATGTAATCACCGGCGGAGTCAACGATGGATTGGCCGAAATCATCGACATCCGTGATGCGAAACCAATCGGCGATTATGTCGATTACCCGGAAGGCGACAACTATAAGCTTGTAGTATTCGCCCCCGCCGATTCTCTTGCAAGAGTATCGAATGCGGTTTTCGCCGCAGGGGCCGGCGCTATCGGCAACTACAGCAATTGCGGCTTCGGCGCCGAAGGGACGGGGACTTTTCTACCTTTGGAAGGCGCAAAACCTGCGATCGGCAAAAAAAATAAATTTGAAAAAGTGCCGGAAATAAGATTCGAGACTATTGTCCCGGCGCAGAAACTCGAAGCCGTCATAGAAGCGATGATAAAGGCACATCCCTACGAGACGCCGGCCTTCGATATCTTCAAACTTTACAACCAACAGAGCAAATTCGGCCTTGGCAGAATCGGCGAATTAGCCCGGCCTATGAAAATGGCACAAATCATAGAAAAAATAAAAAAAGTAACCGGCGCAAAAGCCGTCGGGCTGGTCGGGGACGAAAAAAAGTTGGTTAAAACAGCGGCCGTTTGTGCCGGCACGTGCGGCAAAATCATAAACTCAGTTATCGCCGCAAAGGCCGATTTATACCTGACCGGCGAGCTAAAACATCATCAGGCCCTCGCCGCCCAGGAAGCCGGCCTGACCTGTATATGCCTGAGCCACACCGTTTCAGAAAGATTCATACTAAAAAAACTCGCAAAACAATTGCAAAAACAGCTAAAAGGAACGATAATCTCCGTCAGTAAAAAGGACAGGGACCCCTTTAAATGGAAGAACGTATGACAGAAGAACTCAGTGAAAACACAGACATCGAAAATGCAATTGACGAATCCCGGGTCTCGGACGCCGAATATCCCGAACTGGAGGACCAAGATTCAGAGTTATCCCAATTGGATACGGAGGATTTTGCCGAATCCGATATCGAGCAAAAGGCTTTGGACGAGGCTGATTCCGAAACGAGCGACGAGGAATTGACGGTCGAATCGGTCGTTGAGGCGGTCCTTTTCGCCAGTGACGAGCCTCTAACGGCGGCACGATTGGCCAATATCGTCGAGGTAACAACCAAGCAAATTCGCGAGCACATCGAAAACCTGAACAATAAATACCAGGCCGGCAACCATGCATTCCGGATAGAACAAATCGCCGGCGGCTATCAAATGCTCACCCTGAGCAGCTTCAATCACTGGCTCAAACAGTTACTGCGGGTCCGCAGTGAGACGAAGCTCAGCCCTGCGGCTCTGGAAACACTCGCCATTGTCGCATACAAACAGCCGGTCATCCGTGCCGATATCGAAGCCATCCGCGGCGTCGCGGTCGGCGAAGTCATCCGTTCGCTCTGCTATAAGGGGCTGGTTAAGATTGTCGGCCGGGCCGAGGTCTTAGGCAGACCGATGCTCTACGGCACAACAAAAAAATTCCTCGAAGTCTTCGGCCTAAACACTCTCAAAGACCTGCCGAAAATCGAAGAGCTAAAAAAACCACCGAACTAATCAATTACAAACAGCAATGTAACTTTACTCTTACCATCAACACCCGATGTCATTGCGAAGGAAGCCTTAGGCTGACTGCGGCAATCTTCTACCAAGATATTTAATGACAAACATGCTTAAATATGATAATCTAAACCTTACGGATATCAAACGAACCTGACTTGATGCATCTGTGGAAAGCATCTTGCGAGACTCGAAACATTTCAAATAAAAGAGGTAAATAATATGATATCCATGGATTTCTATATTGCTTAAAATCATATATGCCTCCTTGAGAAGGAGAAAATCAATGAGAAAGAAACGAGTTGTTATGTGGATTGGAATTATCACAGTAATATTCATTCTTGTATTCATCTGGTTCTGCCCGCTTCACTGGAAGCTAATTGGATTGGCTGCTTGTATTATCATCTTTGGCACGGCTCTCTCACTTTTATTTGAGAATTGGAAAGAATCCAATTGGCGAAAATGGGGTCAAGCTGTGTTCATAGGTATTATTTTAACAGTCGGCGCTCTTATCAGTACTTATGCATGGGACCTTAAATCCGAGGAGGCACAAAAGAAAAACCTTATTAAGTCCCTTGCTCAGGAACTTGCAATAAATCGACGTTGGCTAAATGAAAACCTTCAAGATCAACCATCTGATATTCGTAAGCTTAGCAGGTCTACTATACCTACGTTCAGCCTCCCACGGATTACTGTCTTAAATGCAGTTGTGTCTTCTGGCCTGTTAGATATGGATCGCCCCAAAGAGAAAAGGCTCTTTTGGGCAATTGTTGAATGCGAACGAAGCCTGCGCACAGCATCAGATGTGCTACAAATTATGAACGAGGATATCATAGATGCAGGTCCTATTGAAAGTCGTTTTTCAGTCGCAAAACTAAATCAACAAAAGATGCTAGAGAGCGAATGGTTTATTGATTCAAAGAAATACCTTCGAAATATAGATAAATTACTAGAAGATGAGTATGAATCGATTAAAGACATTCCGGAGGATTCCGTAAAAAACTAACGATGTCACGTTCATTCTGTGCTGCGATGGGTGGCAGCGGCTGCCCTCGGTCATGAGCTACATTCGGCCTGAGCTCATGTCGAAGGCGGGCCGAATGGAGCGAGCGTAGCAAGTGAAGTGGTTGGATTAAATTCCCCCTCCACATAAAGCATCCTCTATGGGAGTCATTTGCATATAGCAAATCTTTTCTGGATTCCGCCGTAAGGTGTCCCCAACGGGACTGTTTTCTCAGGAATAACGAGTATCGAGAATCATAAGGCAAGTAGCAAGATGCTTCGTTCAGAGTGACCAATCATTGCACATGGACAAAAGTGGCACTGTACGACTTATCAAGCTTGTAAAACATGAGAATTACGAAGTTTTACGAGCTTGCTTTGTCTTTTTCCCTGTGCCCTTAGCCGCGGTTTTGATAAGTTCCCTGTTGCTTTCTGTGACCGGCAGTCCGATTGTTCTGTAAAACAAAAAGACAATAATACCAGAAGCAATCAATCCAACAAATCCACTTTCGCCCAAATCGTTAAGTAATTCTGTTAGATTCATAGCAACGTGTCCCAAAAAAGGAACTGCATCACCAAAGAGGATTTCAACCGCAATTCCGAATGCAATCAACAGTAAAGAAATTTCGGTGATCTCGCCAATTGATTTCTCTATTTTTTTCATCAATGACATTTTTTGACTCTCCCAATCTAACTTTAGAAAAGCTCAGAATATTACTCATTACTATGAATGTAATCGGATTATCTTCGAGTACAGTTTAGCATTAACGCTTAGGACCATTAGAAATATTTCCTACCATTACGTTTAACTCGATCAATATTGCGACCAAGTAAAATACCACAAGAAATACACAAAGCATTGTTATTGATTATTCCGGAAGACCATATAATTGATTAAAAAACCGGCATTTATAGTTGGTGGCGTTGCTGGTTTCAAGCTTTGTCTGTACGCTTTCGGCGGCCGTTATTTCCTACCCGTCTTAACCGGCAGCATTAAGTCAAAATAGCAAAAAATACGTAGTTATACGTATTTTTAAAAATAAAAGCAGATTAATCTATATTCTTTAAATTGACTACCGATAAATAATATTGCGGATTCGTTCGATTCCTGCCGGTATGAATATCTATGCCATAACTTATAAAATATATTCGCAACCAAATCTGAAGGAAAAAAATCAGAATAACAAAAGTAATAATAATTTAAAAAACCTGTGTTGGCTTTTTATATCTCATGCCTGAAATTATACATTATTTTTTAAAGAAATAACAGATCAGAATGTACTGGCTAAACCGTCGTTAGGTATAAATTACGGAATTTAAGGAAGTGAGAGATTTTGCACACCAGCTACTCTATCGGAATCAAAACCTCGTTCCGTCGCAAAAACCAAAGCTGAAAAGGCGGGTCATAACGCGCGAAAATTGCTTCACCAATAATCTTAAGTCCTTTATCCAATATAAACTGCTCCAGATTAGACTTTTTTTGCTCGTAGCGTTTTCTGCTCCATGTCCCTGAGTATCGGATGACGGCCATTTTGCGAGGAGGAATTTCCCGTAAAGTAACATTTGAATCCAGAGGTTCGGGAATGGTATCCATCGTATATTTTGACGGCATCAGAAAACTAATCGCCCATTTGTCTTCGGATTTCTGCTGATTTACCGGGGCGGTCATGGAAATTTTTTCGGAATCAGCTTTCTGACTGACCGGAGCCGTCATTGCAATGGACTCTTTCCTGCGGTTGTTACCCGAAATGTAATTGAACAGCCTCCTAAAAGCAATATTGCCGGCATCATCAAAGCCAGAGTCCACGATTGTCTCGGCTATGATTTGGCTTTCATATCGCCTTATCTCGAATTTCCCCGCTCGTTCAATAACAGTATATTTTGCCTTTTCGATACCCACAGATACACATGAGCTTAAAACAACCAATGATAAAAACATTACCGATACGAGTATTATTTTACTTTTTCTCATAATATAAAATCAATATATCCTATAAGTTTTCCAAAAGTTTCAAATTTTAATAATGGTTAACGATATATAATCGGTTCTAATAGCTTATACGTATATATTTTAAAATTGCTCAGTGAATAAAAACTTATAGAATTACTTTATATGATTATCCTAAAAAACCGGCAAAAACTTTTTACTCTACAGTCTATAATCCTTGTAATGATACTGTCCTGGACTGCTCAGGCAGAACCCACCGCGGCGGACCGCCAATCCGATTACGCTCGACCGACGAGCATTTTTTCCGCCGGAGCGGGTGCAATCGTTACCAAAGAGCCCTACAAGGGCATGGACACCGAAAGCCGGGGGATTCCCTTTTTTCTATACAGGACGGAAAGAACTTCACTTTACGGCCCAATGATGAGCTATTTGCTCTTCGCTGAAGAAGATTGGGAAATAGATGCTGTAGCCAGGGTTCGCTTCGAAGGTTACGAGGAAGATGACAGCCGCTTCCTGCAAGGTATGGATGACCGTAAATGGACGCTGGAAATGGGAGGTTCCTTATCGAAAAATTTTCTTTACGGCAAAATAACGGCTGATTTAACCGCCGATATTTTGAACGAACATAAAGGATATGAACTTGGTTGTTATTACAGTTATGATTTTAGAGACTCTCGTAAAAATCCGGCCCTGACATTAAACCCAAACATTGGCTTGAACTACCGCAGCCGTCAACTCAACGATTATTATTACGGTGTACGTGCGTCAGAGGCAACTGCGTCTCGTCCCGAATATAACGCGGGCGATTCAACAGGTCTGACCGCAGGTCTGCGAGTTAATTACATCTATAGCAAGAACCTGAGTTTAATGGCTATGGTTTCCTTCGAATGGTTGGGAAACGAGATTAAAAACAGCCCTATCGTCGACGAGGATCATATCGAATCATATTTGTTCGGAATAATGTACAAGTTTTAAAATGCCGGTTTGTGAGAAAATACCTTGCAATATACGAACCAATATTCACAACTCTTATCTCCGGGATATTTTTCACTTACCCCATTAGATAGGCACAAAGCGCCATCTCACGGGGTAAAAAAACGGGGATTTTGATTGCGAAAAGGCGGAAATTTTATAATATAGTTCTTAGTTTTGAATTATGAGTTTTAAGTTATAAATGGGGGCCGCGGAAACAAATCAAAGCGCAAAAAGCAAATCGCAAAATGACATTTCAAAAATCAAAAATTCCATATTTAGCCCTCAAGCCTGCTTGCGGGGGTTGGCCGGGGCGGCTGTTTGAAACACTCCAAATCAGTGATATCCGTGTAATCCGTGGTTAAAAAATGCAAAACGAACCCAATTGAAACGACAGAATTCAGAATCCAGGAGACAGAAGCCAGAAGGAAAAAATTGAAAACTAACCCAATTGAAAATGGGGAATATAGCGTAAGTTCAATTATGGTAAATAGATACAGCAAATATTGCTTCGCTTGTAGCTTCGCCGGGATAAAAAACAAACCCAATCCTTCGACAAGCTCAGGACGGGTCAAAGCCAATTATTATATTTAACCCTCAGGCCTGCCTAGGGGGAGGGGAAGAAGAAAAACCGGCCAAAGGATTATGGGGCAAATAAAAATGACACAAAGAATCGTTTGGTCTTCTTTAGGCTTTACAAAATCGTTAATTCCTGTTAGAATAAGAAATTATCGTATTATTACCTATCAAAGAGGCTCTTGATACGAAATGCGAAAGAGAGGAGGTTCTAATGTGCAACTTAATAGCTCAATTTCCGCCGGATTCTATCGCATGAGCACCTAAAACGACGAATTTTATAAAAGGAGAGGAAGATGAATCGTAAAAAAACATTCATATTGGTAATAATGCTCTTCACCGCAATTACTTTCTTTACCTGCGAGTCGGCTTTTGCCGAATATCTTGAAGTGTGGGGTAGAAATAACTACGGACAGCGAAATACTCCCGATGGTAATGACTTTGTTGCAATAGCATCCGGAGCATATCACAATCTCGCCCTGAGGTCCGATGGTTCACTTGTGGTATGGCATTATAACGACTACGGCCTTTGCAATGCACCTTCAGGCAACGATTTTATCAGCATTGCATCGGGCAATCTTCACTGCCTCGCACTTAAATCCAATGGCTCACTCGTAGCCTGGGGCTATAACTACTACGGCCAATGCGATGTACCGACCGGAAACGACTTTGTTTACATTGCAGCCGGTGCATACCACAATATTGCCATAAGATCCGACGGCTCGCTTGCTGGATGGGGCCGGAATAACTACGGTCAATGCGATGTACCAACAGGTAACGACTTTATTAAAGCCGCAGCAGGTACGCACCACAGCCTTGCTCTCAAATCCGATGACTCGATAGTCGCATGGGGAGATAATAGCTATAGTCAACTGGAAGTTCCTTCGGGAACTTTTATTGCTATCGCAGCAGGAGTATGGCACAGCCTTGCTATCAGGTCGGATGGCTCACTCGTAGAGTGGGGCAAAAACTCCTATAAAGACATATTCGGAAGCGGGTATTATAAAATCTCTGCGAGAAATGCATCTGAAACATTTCTTTTCAGGGAACCTTTCAGCTCTTTTGAATTGCCCGAAGGTAACGACTTTATTGCAATAGCGGCCGGTCCGAACCACAATCTTGCTTTAAGGTCCGATGGTTCACTTGCGGCATGGGGCTATAACTCGGACGGTCAATGCGATGTGCCTGCCGGTGACGGCTTTGTCGCTATTTCGGCCGGTGAATACCACAACCTCGCTCTGCGATCCAAAACCTGCACCAAATCCATTATCGGGGACTTAAACGGCGATTGTAAAGTTGATTGTGAGGATGTTTGTTTGTTGCTTGAAAACTGGCTGCAATGCAATCTTGAACCGCCGGAATCCTGCTTCCAATAGAATTTGACATTATTCGACGATTAAATTCGCTCAATCTCGGAGCGAATTTAAAACAAAACACTGAACTACAATGTACAAACTAATTCCAGGGCAGATTATCGACTTCGTCTTTTACGGCGTGGGCCGATCTTGGATGTTCGGTGGTAAAAACGAGCATATCATCCTGTTTTTCGATGACAACGGCATCCTCATCGATTGAGCCGTCCGGCTTTGTGACATTATCGAGTGAAAGGCCCAGATGTTTGACAAGAAATTTATATGCACTGATTCGCTTGGAAAAGCCGTAATCATGCCCTTCGTCTGGAAGGTGAATATTTTCCACATTGGCCTCGGCGCCGTAAAGGCGATAAATATTTTGAATATAAGGGAATTCGACCTCGGGAGTGTTTTTTGTCCAGTCTTTGCCGTCGGAAATTATAAGCATCGGCCTCGGGGCGGCCAGCGCGGCAATTTCCGCGTTATTGGTCTCGTGAGTGCTGCTTTTATGGACGGGCATGCCGCTTTCGCAGTTGCAGCCGCCGAAAAAGTAGGCCGAGACCATCACCACCGGAATCGAAACCGCGATTCTGTCATCTACTGCGGTCAGAAGGAAGGTTTGGGTTCCACCGCTGGATGCACCGGTAACCGCGATTCGCTTCGGATCTACATTATCGAGCGAAAGGAGAAAATCCACGGTGCGGATACTGTTCCAGAGCTGCAATTTGAGGGCTTTCGGGATGTTATGCTCCCATCCGGCATTTTTCCAGTCGCCGTAACCTACCATATCATAGGAAAAAACAATCGCCCCCATGCGGGCCAGTGTCGCACACCGCTTCTGCATATCGGGTCGAAAGCGTCCGTAGTCGCCGGGCCTGTTGAAATGGCCGTGCGGGCAAAGCAAAGCGGCAAACGCCCCCTTGCCCTCTCGCGGACGATACAGGTTACCGGTGACAAAAACGCCGGGCAGGCTCTCAAACGCTGCATTTTCCACCGTGTAGCCGTCATATTGCCGCTTGCTGTGAATAATGGGATTGAGCGGGCATTTCTTGGGCAGTGGCATAAGTTCCGCCCCGCGAAGGATTCCCTGGCGAATGCCCGCAGCCCGGATTTTCCACTGTTCAAGATTGGAATAGCTTTGGGCAAATCGGGCAAGCTCTTCTTTCGCCTGCTCTTCGGTGTGAAAATTTCCCTGGCGAAGCTCGATCTTTTCACTGTTATCGCCGAAAAGAGGTATCGCACAGAACAAAATTATTGCCGTACTAATAACATATGTTACCGAACGATTATTTATTCGAGAGTATAGAATCGACATAATTATATCCTTCATTAAAATTGAAAGTGTTTCGTGCCACCTTTTGAATAATGTAACAATAATATTTGAAGTCCGGAAAGTCAAAGGTCTTTACCACACAGGGCCGGCGATAATTTTTCCCGCCATCAAGAGCAGCATTGGCAATGACTTACAAAGTAATTGTCCCGGAGAAAAAAGCTTTTACCTTTACAGGCACAATCAAAGTTATTAGAATTCCTTCTTTATAATTAAAAATCCCCGGAATGGGGGATTGAAAAGAGACACGAAAGAATGGCTGGTAAGATTATTATCGATGCCGAACGTTGTAAGGGTTGCGGATTATGCGTCGCCGTATGCCCGAAAAACGGCATCATCATCTCCAAAACATCCAACAAGAACGGCTACTTCCCCGCCGAACATGTCCCGAGCGGAGTCGAGGGATCAGACAATTCCGAATGTACGGGCTGCGCTATGTGCGCCATAGTATGTCCCGAGGCCATAATCAAAGTGCTTCAGGAAGACTCCGGCAAAGTAGAGATAATTATCGAACCGGGTGAAGGGAGTAAACCAAAACAGATCGAGGAGAAAAAGTAAGCCCGTGGGTCTATCACAGCAGGAGGAAAAAAGAAATGATTAAAATAATAACTTCGCCGCCCAAACTGATGAAAAAAGGTTTATTGAAAAGATTTTTTAATAGAAGATATAAAAAAGCAAATGATAGGAATTTATGAAAAAAGATAAGTCGTACCTGCAAGACATGCTGGTCACAATTTCCGATATAGTTATCAGGAGAACAAAAAAGTTTTTATGAAAATGTATCAAACCAGCAAGAGCTTTTATAATCTAGAATAGTGGAATCCATTAGATGCTTGACAACTAAAAAGAGAAACGAATGAGTTTGATTATTTTGAGTCATTTGTCATTTTTGGAAGGGAAGGAAAAGACTACTTCGAAGACAATGTTTATCGTTCGCTTGATAAGCATCGTGTGCACTTTAGTTCTGCCTCTCAGTTGTAGAGATCAAGAGCAGCAGTTGATGCAAGTCCCCGGTGCATTTGAAGAACAACACATCGAGATGCCCATAACCAATCTGGAGCTTTTGGACGAAGGTTTCTTCGTCCAAAAGTCGTTTGAACAACTATGTTCAAACCCCCGTGTATTAGTCTCGCCAGATGGCAAGAAAGTCGCTTTTGTTAAAACGACATACAAAACTACACCACCTTGGCACGCTCCAGATGCTCGTTCGGTACGTGATACTCATGGTGGAGGACATTCTGAGGGATTCTATTATGGCAAAACAGATCAGGCTTCACTAAAAATTTATATTGTGGACTCCTCTGAGAGATCTTCCTATATAAAAGATTTCAGTGAATATCCATATGACAAATCTTTTAGTATAGAAAATTTTGATGAATATCCATTCGGAACAATATATGAGCTGTTTTTTTCAACAGATGGGACAAAATTGGCTTTTACATATTCCTCTGATGAGTCTGAACAAGTTTATGTCGCGGACCTAACATTAAAAAAACTTGTCTCTATATCATCTGGCTCCTGCGCTGGGATTTCCAGTGACGGCATAAAGGTTTTATTCTACAAAGATAATGATATCTTTGTAGCGAATCTGGAGAATAAAACGGTTATGAACATTTCGACCAATTACGATGAAATGCACGCAACAATTTCAGAGGACGGCAAATCCGTGACATATGACGTGTTGCACAATGGAAAGATAAGAAGATGTATCGTAAATCTTTATGAAAAGACCTTAACATGGTGAATTGTTTTTCACGAACAAGATAGAAAAATGGATGAAAAAATTAAGCAGTTGATAGATCGAATAAAAGCACATTTGCGGAAGGTGTACGGCGAAAAAATCAAAAAGGTTATATTATACGGCTCTTACGTAAGGGGCGAGGCAACAAGTGAATCTGATATTGATATTCTTTTATTAGTTGATCAATCCCTGAATTCATTTGAGGTCAGAGAAAGTCTTAGCGATCTCCTGTTTGACATACTTCTTGAAGAAGGGGAGCTTATTTCAGTTATAGCGATTCCTGAAAACTTGTATGAAAATTACAATTCTCCTTTTATGTTGAACGCCAAAAAGGAGGGATTGGTAGCATGAAGGAAATAAGGGATCTCATAGATAAAACCGAAATAACCATCGAACCCGGCAAAGGTCGTACCCCAAAACAGATCGAGGAGAAAACGTGAGCACTGCGGTAAATACCATGAAGAAGAAAAATGCGGCTCAGAAACAGCAAGCTCCCAAAAAGGCCGACACGAGAATTCTGATGTGCGGCAATGAAGCCTTGGCTGAAGCGGCGATTATCGCCGAATGCGATGCCTATTTCGGATACCCCATCACTCCACAAAACGAAGTGACTGCATATATGTCCAGAAGAATGCCGGAGGAAGGCCGGGTCTTCGTACAGAGCGAAAGCGAGCTGGCAGCAATCAATATGGTATTCGGCGCCTCGGCAACCGGAAAAAGAACGATGACAAGCTCCTCGAGCCCGGGCGTCAGCCTTATGCAGGAAGGAATCAGCTATCTTGCAGGCGCAGAGCTTCCGGCGGTAATTGTGAATGTAATGCGAGGCGGACCGGGCCTGGGCAATATCGCCCCGTCGCAAGGTGATTACTTTCAGGCCACTCGCGGCGGCGGACACGGTGACTATCGAACCATCGTGTTAGGACCATCGAGCGTACAAGAGCTTGTCGATTGCATGCAATTGGCCTTCGACCTGGCCGACCTGTATCGAATGCCGGTTATCGTTCTGGCAGACGGAATCTTAGGTCAGATGATGGAGCCGATAGTCCTCGAAAAAAGACCGGGTCGAAAACTGCCGTCGAAGGACTGGGCGCTAACAGGCGCAAAAGGCAGGCAACAAAATATTGTCCGTTCGCTATGGCTCAAAGAAGGAGCGCTGGAACAGCACAACTACAAACTGCAGGCCAGATACGAACAGATACAGAAAAACGAGGTGCTTTGCGAACAGTTCGAAGTTGAGGACGCCGATATTGTCGTAGTTGCATACGGCGTCGCGGCGAGAATTGTCCGGGGTGCCGTCACCAAAGCAAGAGAAGAAGGAATTAAGGCTGGATGGATACGCCCAATTACTTTATGGCCGTTCCCGACCGAGCAAATCAGCAAGGCCGCCGATGAGCTGCGTATCTTTCTGACCGTCGAATTGAGTATGGGCCAGATGGTCGAAGACGTCAAGCTGGCGATCGCCGGTAAATCGCCGGTAGTATTCTACGGCCGACCGGGAGGCGGTGTCCCAACAGTCGATGAAATCCTCGATAAAATTAAGCAGCTTACATTAAGACACGACATTAAAGATTGAATTATGAAAACAGTATTTAAGCGAACACCTACTTATAAAGATGTTCCGACGCATTATTGTCCCGGATGCGGGCATGGTATCGCCCATCGCCTGATTGCCGAGACCATCGACGAATTGGACATCCGCGACCGTACTATCGGGATAGCGCCGGTGGGATGTGCCGTTTTGGAATACGATTATATCGACGTCGATATGATTGAGGTCGCGCACGGCAGAGCACCGGCTGTTGCGACAGGGATGAAAAGAACCAACCCTGATAAAATTATTTTCTCGTATCAGGGCGACGGCGACCTGGCAAGCATAGGCGCCGGTGAAATATTACACGCCGGACACCGGGGCGAGCAGATAACCGTCATCTTTATCAATAACGCCGTTTACGGAATGACCGGCGGACAAATGGCCCCGACAACAATGCTTAACCAGGTGACGGCAACCACACCCAGCGGCCGTACTTCCACCGAGCAGGGATACCCGCTGCAGGTTTCGGAGCTATTGGCGGTACTGCCTGGCACAATCTACATCGAACGCTGCGCACTGAGCGGCCCGGCGGGTGTGAGAAAAACAAAAAAAGCAATCAAGCACGCTTTCGAGCTGCAGCTCAACGGAGCCGAAGGCATGTCACTGGTCGAAGTCCTTTCGCCGTGTCCGACTTACTGGCGAATGAGTCCGGCCAACGCAATGAAGTGGATCGAAGAGGAAATGATAAAGACCTTCCCTGTGGGACAATTAAAGGGCTGAATATGACCGCTAACGGTTTTTACGAAGAGATTGTGATTGCCGGTTTCGGAGGACAGGGAATCATGTTAGCCGGCAAGCTGCTGGCACAAACGGCGATGAATGCCGGCAAAGAAGTCACTTATATGCCCTCCTACGGCGCCGAAGTCCGGGGCGGAACCGCCAACTGCATGGTGGTTATCTCAGAGCGAGAAATCGCCTGTCCCGTCGTGGGTAATCCCGATTCGCTGATTGTAATGAACAAGGCGTCGCTGCACAAGTTCGGCCCGCGTCTGAAAAAAGGCGGATTGCTCATTATGAACAGCTCTTTGATCGATGAAACACCGGAACTTGACGATTCTACAGAAATAATTGCAATCCCCGCCGACGAGTTGGCTGTCGAATTGGGAAACAAGAAATCCACCAATATGGTGGTACTCGGAGCGTACATTCGAAAGCGCGGCCGCCTGAGCATAGAAACCGCAGCTCAGGCCCTGCCTAAGACGATTGCCGAAAGATATCATAATACATTACCGGTAAACACTGCGGCCCTGAGGCGCGGCGCGGAATTTGCATCAGGAGAACCACAGGCACATAAAATATCTTCGTAAGGTCACTTCAAGTCCTTTTCCTTATGTGCCACAAAAAACATGTCACGTGTCAGAAGCTCGACCTTGAACAATCTGTCGAGGCGTAACAGATAAAACACCGAGGCAAAGAACTTGAACATCGAGACATATCCGAGATTAAGCTTTCGTACCTTTACTATACGGAAGCCTTTCTTTGAGAATAAATCTCTTATCCTGTTTTCATCGAAAACCTGACAGTGCCCGGTCCTGTGAAACGTGCATCCGCATTCGGGGCAGGTTACCAGAGCCTTACGAAAATTTTCATTATTGATTGTGTTGAAAATGCCGTAGCCGTTAATTTTCAATATCCTGTTAATCTCATTAAGGCACTTATCCAGGTCGGCGTCGCTGAGATGCTCAATCAAATCGGTGGCAAAGCACGTATCGAACGAGCCGTCCTCGAACTGAAGATTCGTGCAGTCACCCTGCTGGATTTCCTCGGCCTTCGGGGAAATATCCACTCCGACGATGCTTTTGCCGTCCTTGAACTTTCGCCTGAAGCTTCTCATCAGAGCGCCGCTTCCGGCACCGATATCAACGGCGTTTTTCCCTATATAACGTCTGCCAAGTGACAAAATCACTTCCGATACGAGATCCCCTTTGTATGGAGGTTTCTGTGTAGCCCAAAATTTATCCTGTTGGGTACTGTCAAACTGTTTCATTCGAACGTACTCCCGTCGTAAATCCACAAAAGTTCAAAACGGCACCGATAACCGCCATAAAAACCAATGCGGAAAATAATATCATGGACATCATAATCGCTCTTGAAGCCGCCACTCCATATATCGGTAACACACTTGACAAAATAGCCTCTCTCACACCGAGGTTAGCAATCGATATGGGCACTCTTTGCAAAATAAATATCACTGCCCATAACCACGCGTAAGCTGAAAGAGGAACGGCTACATCGGCAGCTTTGGCGGCAAATATATACATAATTACACCACCGAGTGAAGTTCCGCCGATCGTAATCAGGAACATAACAAGATGAAACCGCCAACCGGCAAATTGGAATAGAGTTATTTGTTGAAGTATTTCCTGTACCTTATGTCGGACTCCGACCGGAAAGGGTTTTAATAAAATATTGATTGCTTTGATAATTGTACCACCTGTCTTTTTCCTTAATAACAGCAGGCAAAAAAGGACAAGAATAACCAGCAATATTGAACAAAATACCGGTAGAAGGTGACTAACTTCCGTCTCCGGCCATATAATGGAAGACGGATTAACCAGAATAAGCACGCTAAGTCCAAATATCATCATAAACACCAAATTCGACAATTGGTTATATACCATACTGCTGAAGACATTGATTCCTTTGCCGGTACCTTTTCTCAGGATATACCATTTCATTCCCATACTCAACATCCCGGGCATCACCATACTGTAGAGCGCCGTAACAGCACTGACTCCGAATATCCTTGCAGTATCCAGATTGCAGCCCTGCTCTTTCAATATCAGCCGCATTTTGATAGAATTGACCCAGTAAATCGTGACAACCGAAGCCCATACAGCGATGAGGAATTGCCACCTCGCTGCTTTGAATGCTTCACCCAACTGGTGAATGTCGATGCGCTGGAATACCCACACAAGAAGTCCGGACGTTATTGCGATCCGAATCGAAAGCTTCAATATTTTTCTGCTTTTATCAGTCATATCTCTAAGTTGGAAGTGACATAGTTTACAGATATAAAATTGTTGACTTGTTCATAAGCTTTTTATTTGTGAATTGTCACCTGACTTTACATAAAGTATATACGAACTTGCCGCTTGCAGACCTGCTGATTTCCTCGACAAAATCAAAATCAACCTGACAGCTTTCACCCATCAGTATTTTTGTTTTTTTCGTGATATCCTCGATATCCGAATTGTCGGCTTCGGCATCTTCATTAAGCTGTACTTTTATAAGAACGTGATCGATTTCGTCCTGAATTATCAGAAACCTTTTTATCCAGCCTCTAAAAAAAAGGGCCTGTACGAGAAAATGTGAATGAGCCAGAGAGCCATCCGCTTTTTTGAAATAACCGAGTGTCCTGCCAACGACTTTTTTCAGGAGCATGCTGTTTCTCCCACAATCACATCCCCACCCGCCGGCGACGGCCACATCACCTATATCATAACGTATCAAAGGCATGGAATAATTGTGAAAGGTCGTGACTATTACCCGGCCTTCCTGATTTTGAACCGCCTTTCCACGTTCGTCCAGTATTTCGACATAATTCCACCAGGGAAAAGTGTGCATCGACCTTTGCTTTTTACACTGGCAGGATATGGCGCCGACCTCCCTCGAGCCATACTGGTTATATACTTTGCAGCTCATGTTCGATTCGATTTTCCCTTTAACCTCATCCGTCAACGGCCCAATCGTTGATATGACAATTTCCGGCGGATGAAAATAAAGCTCGTGACGCGAGAGGTAATTCGATAATTCAAAGGCGGATTCCATATAGGCCCAGTAAGCTTTCGGCTTGAACCTGTTATTCAGTCCGATTAAACTTTTGATTTCCTTTTCGCCCAACCTGTATGAGTTAAAAAACTTCCTGTTATAAAGCACATTAATCAGCCTGTCTTTGACGGTCAGATTACCGGCGAGAATATCCCTGTCGGAACCCCAAAACTTAATTTCGGGCTGACCCAATTCTTTTCCGAGAACCTCATTGAAATACAATTTGGTTGCGATGTTCCAATCATCGTACTCTTTATCCTGTATGAACCTGACCGGCTCACCTGTGCTGCCGCCGGAAGTATTTTCATAAGGCCTTCTGCTCTGATAATCTCTCGAATATAAGTTTTTTCCTTCTCTGCGTATGATTTCTTTTGTTAGAATCGGAATTTCAGAAAATCTCTCGAGATTCACTTTGCCGTGAATCATTGCGCCGCTTTGCTCCAACACTTCATGATAGTAGGGAACATTCTTGTAAGCATGAATCAGTAATCTCTCAAGCTTGCGTCGCATCATTTCATCAAGCTCTTCGCGTCCGGCATACTCGTATTTCCTGATTTGTTTGAGATTATCAGGAATTTTGCTGCCGCTCGCATATAGCAGAGAGTGAATTAAAGGTCTTCTCCAATTCATGACTTACTCCCTATGGGGGTATCCAGAATCTTCCGGTAACATTCCAGGTACTCATCCGCAACTTTCTTCCATGTAAACCGCTCAGCCTGTTTTCTTGCCCCGACGGACATTTGCTCGTACTTGTTAAATTCATTAGCAAGCTGCTGAATTGCCTCGGCCATCGATTTCGCATCAGCCTGCTCAACAATAATTCCATTGTCTATGATTAATTCTTCCACTCCCTCACAGCGTGTCGTGATTATAGGCAAACCCGAAGCCATTGCCTCAAGCATGGCGTTGCTCATACCTTCCTGCATAGTAGCACTGATATATATGTCACTGTCACGGTATAAACCAGGCATCTGTTCCGACTCCATTCTGCCTGTAAGTTCAACAAAAGGAGTAAGATTTTTTCCCATTATTAACCGTCTTAGCGATTCCTCTCCAGCGCCGCCGCCGATAATTAAAAACCGAACCTTATATCCCTGCTTAATTAAAAGATATACTGCATCAATCAATATCTCAATCCTTTTTGTCACACTTAATCGACCAACTGTGATGAGCTTCAATTCATCTGAGGGCTGTTTCGTCCCGGAAGGTGAAAAAAAACCTAAATCCACACCGTTCGGAATAACATCAATCGCAACAGACGGCAAAAAACGCAGCGCCCTCGATTTCAAACCTTCACTGCAAGCTACTAATGCAGAAGCCTTTTTCCAAATCGCCTTGAAAAGCGGTCCAAAAATCTTATAATCCACGGCCAGTCGTGCATTTTGACCCGGCACATCGGAACCTCGCAGCGAAATAATGTAGGGCAACCTATTTGCTGTTTTATAACAAAGCCAGCCTGTGGGAAAACCAAAAAAAGCGTGAACCAAATCATAGCTGTTTCGACGTAACATTTTACGGTAATGAAATCCGGCCTTTAACAACCACTCAACAACTTCGATCTTTCGCCAGTAATGCAGTTGTTTCTTATGCACACCAACTTTATAAATGGTAATATTTTCAGATAAGCTTTCATGGGAAAAACCGGGCTGCGCTGCTGATGTTAGTACATCAATCTTAAGCTCATCGTTGTGTATATACTGTTTCAAAAGACAAAGATGGGCACTGGCAGCTCCGCCACCTATCGGTGGAAATTCATAGTTGAGCATAAGCAGGTTTAGTCTCGACACAACTATTGCAACTCCTAACCGGCTGGAGAACTCTTCAATTTGAACAGAATATGCGGGTCGAACGCCTGGACAACGTCATAATTCTTCATAACAAATTCCCGGAACGGCTTCATCGCCATAAAACGCCCAGCCTCATCCGAGTCATAGGTATTAGAAAGCCACCCTGCATAGACCTCGTCTGGATTCAAGGTTTGGGGGTCTAACTGTTTCACTATTTGTTGCTGAGTGATAGGCCAAAGTTCCAAAGGCGGCCTGTTACCGGGGAAGTGACGTTTTCTGCTGTCAACTATGTATTTCGGCTTGTCTGCTTCTAATTCCGCCAGTAAACCTTTAATATCACTGGCGAACCTCTCCGGCGTTTTGGTATGCATTTCACTTGTAAAAGGCCAGGAAGTTGGTGCCAGTCGCCGGGCGGCAACGTATATCCCCGGATACCAGCCCCATACAAAAATTTTGTCACTCGTATCGGAATTGTCCCGGATATATTCGCCGACAGCCTCCCATGAATACTTGCCACCTAAATGACGGCGTATAGCAAGCCGACGCGAAGAAATTTCACGGAATCTCTGTAAATACCCGTTTCGCTTTTCCGGAACATTTGTTGTTGGATTCCGATAGAAATCGCCGAAATGCGGACTCTTGCTGATTCCGAAAAATACATGCCATGACAGAACTATCATTAAAACCAGGCCCGCAAAACCAACAACAGCCCACTTCATTTTATATGCGGCACTATTAAATTTATCAGAATAAATCACAATCACATATCCGCCCAACATCGCCGCCGAAGCATTCAAAGGCAGATAATATTGCTCGTATGAGCGCGGACTTATCCAAATAAAAGATATATCGAGCAGCCACCAAATAGCAAACAGCAGAACAAAACGGTCGTATGGACTTGAAGTTACTTTCTCCTTAGATGTCCTGTTTAAAATCAACCGTACAATCCTTGCAATAATCGAACCGCCAGCCAAGGTAATCGGCAAAATCAGCAGCCAGTAATATCGCAACACAATCGGCCATTGCTGGGAAAAAGGACGAAGCTGCCGAGCGCCCGAGATATACGAACCTCCAAGAGAGCCGGAGCCTGCTTTTGCCGGAATGAAAAGCTGCCAAAAGAATTGATAAGGCAAGGCCGCCTGAACATTCCAGCCAATAATCCATATATAGAACGGCCCGATAGCCACTACTACTCCAGCCAATAGAAGGAGAATATCGGTACCGGTCTGTCTCCAGGTTCGATGTTTCAAAATCGGCTGGGCAATCACAAATAGACCGATTGCTCCAATCACAGAAGTGCCTGTCTCTTTAAACATTGGTGCCCAACTGACAAATCCCCCCGCCAACAACGCCCACCACCATTTACCACCCAACTGCCGTATCACAAAACAGCTCATCCCTATCACCATAAAAGCAATCATATATTGCTCTTTGACATTCCCGAATTTGGCGATGAAGGGAGCGGAAAGATACGCCGAAGCAATAATTACACCCACACCGGCGGAAAGTACCCCAAAAAGTTTTTTTATCGCAACAAACATCATCACTAAAGCAGCTAACTGGAGCACCAACTGAACGATTTTTGGGCCGATGTCACTGAATCCGAAGAGCTTCACGCCGAGGATATTCAAAGTCAGTGTCCCCAGCTTAGCACTCGGTTTTTCCTCCACACCGATTTCGGCGCCTTCGAGGATATGCTTGGCCGAATAAACATAAGCACCGCTGTCGAAGGCACCGGGAGAATTGAATTCGAAATATTTTCCCAATGAAAAAGGAATAGCCGCCAGGACCGCTATCATAATGTATGCAATAAGGTGGCTGTAATTCTTTCGTTCGGGGGATGATACAGGTCTTTCCGTTTGTGGTTTATGATGTTTATCTACGACTCCTCTTTTTCGCCGGATACCTGCAGGATGTCTGTCTTTGCGAGGATCTTTGCTCATGTATTATCCCCCGCTATGTCGGATGGCTCAAGTTTTTCCCGAATAACGTAAGTTGGGCGGTTCTGCGATTCGTGATAGGTCCGGACCAAAAGCTCGGCTATCAATCCCATAAGAATAAACTGGGCACTTATCACCATAAACAGGATTGTTAAATATAACAATGGATTTCCGGTCATATCCGTTTTCTTGATAAGCTTCATAAGAATAACGCCCAGACCGGAAAGAAATCCCAGGAAAAATGAAATCAATCCCCAGCCGCCGAACAACTGTATCGGCTTGGTTGAAAAGCTCAGCAGAAACTTGACTGTAATAAGATCCAGTATGACTTTCCACGTTCTATCCAGGCCGTATTTCGTAGTGCCCGCCGTTCTGGGTCTGTGGTTGACGACCATTTCTGCGATAGTGGCCCCACTCCAGCTTGCCAGGGCCGGGATAAATCGGTGCATCTCGCCATACAATTTTATCTCATCCAATATTTCCCTGCGATACGCCTTGAGTGTACAGCCATAATCATGCAGTTTAACACCTGTAATGGTTGAAATCATCCAGTTGGCAATTTTCGAAGGCAGCAGTCTCGTGACGGCATTATCATATCGTTTTTTTCTCCATCCGCTTACGACATCACAACCTTCATTAAGCTTTTCAATCATCTTCGGTATATCGGCGGGGTCGTTCTGTAAGTCGGCATCGATAGCAACGATTATCTTACCTCGTGCATGGGCAAAACCTGCACTTAACGCAGCAGTCTGGCCAAAGTTCTTCCTCAGGCAAATAATCCTGACACTGGTGTCTTCCTTTTGTAACCGGATTAAAACAGACAGACTGTCATCACTGCTGCCGTCATTGATGAATATTATTTCATAGTCATATCTGTCGGTCAAAGCTTCGGTTATTTGTCGATGAAGGGGACCGATATTATCCTGCTCATTCAACAGCGGCACTACAACCGAAATTTCGGGTTGAACTTCTTTTGCCGTTTTTTGCTCAACACCCTGTCCCTGACTTTTTTCGGTCATATTATATTTCCTGCCAAAACTCTTATTCCCGTATTAATAACTATCATAATAATAGTAAAGATATCGGTTGTAAAGTCGAACCAGAGTAGAGAAAAAACGTAATCAATAGTCCCAAGGTAGGTAAATTACGTAAAATAACAACAAATAAAGGGAAAATGAACTGGTACTATCGCCCTTTAAGGTCGATATACAACCGTTAAACAGGCCCCTGGAAACATAAAGACGCCGGCGAAAATATTATTGATTAGACCTTTTATTAGTGTTAAAATATGGTTTTTTAACAACTTAGAGTTATGGCATATTCTAACGTGGAGACGGGAATATGAGACGAAACAATGTAATTTTATTTCTTCTGACCATACTGGCTTTAATAATGCTCAACAGCGGCTGCCAGGAACAAGCTAAAGTCGAAGAAAAGCTTAAGCCCACCCCCACCGGTGACGAGGAGCTGGCAACCGTTGTGTATGACCCCAATCAGCCATCACCGAAAATGAAATTCGAAAAGGTAACTCTCGATTTCGGCAAAGTAGGCCCGGCGACGAAATCGAACGGTGAATTCAAGTTCACAAACACGGGAGATGAAATATTGAAAATCACTAAAGTCAGCCAATGCTGCGGCGTTGTCACTAAAATGGAAAAAGACGAATACGCTCCCGGTGAAAGCGGGACATTGAAAGTTACATATAACGCACCGGCCGTGACAGGTCGTCAGATGCGACAACTGGTTGTCCATAGTAACGATAAAATAAATCCGGGCGTCAGACTGACTATCAGAGCCGAGATTGTGGCCAAAATCGCCTGCGATCCTAATAAGCTGAAGCTTTCTCTTGATGAAGAAAATGCCGGATGCGGCAAGCTGACGATTAAAAGTCTCGACAACCAGCCTTTTGCAATAAAGGGAATCAGATCGACCGGCAATTGTATAACCGCCGATTTCGACCCGACGGTCAAAGCAACGAAATTCGTCCTTGATCTTAAAGTGGATATGGAAGCCCTCGAAAAGAACCAGAAAGGAAGTATCGATTTTAATCTGACTCACCCCGAAGGGAAAATTGCCTACGTACGCTATGATGTAGTGCCTGAATACACGACAATACCACAGATGCTCATCGTATTTAACGCCGTGCCACACAAAACGGTTTTACGAAAAGTACTGATTCTTAATAACTACAAAGAAGATTTCGAAATCGAGTCAACTTCATCGAAAAACAATGCAATCAAAGTTATTAATAAAAGCAAAGTCAACAACGGCTATCAGTTCGAAGTCGAGATAACACCTCCGGAGCAGGATAAACAATTGAGATTTACGGATGTGTTGAATATCGATATCAAAGGGGGCGAGAAAAAATCAATAATCTGCAACGGGTACTATCTAAGAAGTAAAAAAGACAGTCCCGAAGCGAAATGAACGTTTTTTAGGTAACAGACAAAACTTCATATTCTATGGGTACCTTCGGAACTTGAATAATGAAACTCAAATACTTTATTTTATATCTTATAATCACTGTTTTTTTACTATTACATAACTGCGGCTGCCGGGAAGAAGCGAAAGTCGAGAAAGAGTATATTTCCGTCCCGAAAGGGACCGCTCAAGCAACTGTAGTCGATCCCAATAAACCGGGGCCGAGAATCAAATTCGACAAGACAGTTATAGATTTCGGTAAAGTCGGTCCGGAGACAAAATCAAACGGCGAAATCAAAATTACAAATACCGGGGAGGGCACGCTAAAAATCGCCAAAGTCGAACAGTGCTGCGGTGTTGTCACCAGACTCGACAGGTACGAATACGCCCCCGGCGAAATCGGGATATTAAAGGTCATATATAACGCAACTGCGGAGATCGGCGAGTTTAAAAAAACCCTGTACGTTCAAAGCAATGACAACAAAAACCCGAACGCCAAATTGACTGTTAAGGCCAAGATAGTACCCAAAATCGCCTGCAAACCGGACAGGTTAAAGCTGTTTCTTAACGAAGAAAACGCCGGTTGCGAAAAGGTCACAATAAGCAGTCTCGACGATAAATCCTTTGAAATATCAGGAATTACTTCGACCGCCGATTGTATCACCGCTGATTTCGATCCTGCGGCCAAGGCAAAAGAATTCGTGCTCGAGTTCAAAGTAGATAGTGAAAAGCTTGAAAAGGATCCTAAAGGACGCATAAAGATTTCCCTGACGCATCCAGAAAATAAATCCGTGAGTATCCCCTATAATGTGGTGCCGAAATACAGTGTCGATCCCCAGGCACTCATCTTGTTTAACGCCGAACCTCTACAAACTATTAAAAGAAAAATCAAAGTTATCAATAATTACACAGATGATTTCGAGATTGCCTCAACCGAATCGAAAGATAACATAATTAAAACTATCGATATCAACAAAATCGAGAACGGATATAATCTCGATATTGAGATAACACCGCAGGCTAAAGAGGGAAACATGAGATTTTCAGACGTATTTTATATCAACATCAAAGGAGGTGAGAAGCTGGCAGTATCCTGTACAGGATACTATTCAAGAGGATAACATGGGATAAAATAATGTCACATGCACGTGAATGTCCCATAATGAAACCATCGCCTCTTCGGATATTAACTTAAATTTAATCTCAGCAGATTCTCTGTAATATAATACCGAACAGAGTGAATATCAGAAAATTCTATTTTACGGATTAAGCTCTACTAGGAATGATTAAGCGAATAGCTATCGGAATATTTTGTGTTGTATTAATAAACCTGTGCTGCGTCCCACAGCCACCAACAGGATCCTCAAGACATGAAACAGGGCATTCGGGAAATGATGATATGTCCGAGACAATCACTGTCTTTTTTACCGGGTACGAACTCGGAGAATTGAAACCCTGTGGCTGCTCGGGCGGTCAGCTTGGAGGACTTGACAGAAGAACTACTGTTTTCAACAGTGTTCCCGAAGTACAAAGACTCATTATAGATACAGGCTCTTTGGTTAAGAGCGAGGGCGAGCAGGACATGATAAAATTCAATATAATTATCCAGGCTTTCGATTTGTTAGGCTATGATTTGATACATTTTAACCGGCACGATCTCGAAATTATCGACAATAACTTCGGTTCGCCGGACGGTTATGAATCAATATTGAATATCATAGCCCCGTCCGGTCCGTTAAGCTCCGGTACACCCGCAAAATTCACACAGAAGTTCCAATTGCACGACAAGTTCGTGGATATTACGGTAGCAACTATTGACGTTAACTCGACTCCTATAGAGTTCATAGGTGAGCTCTACTTTCCCGCTTCCGGCTCAGGAGACGAACCTCCCGGTTACCCTGTTAATATCCTTATCCTGGACCGTTGTGATCCGGAAATTATCAAATCTATCGCCGAGAAAGCACCCTCCGTTGATTGTCTGATCTGCCCTTCCGAATCAGATGAGCCTCATATCGTCGGTGACCCGAACAACAGGCCGCTGGCCTTCACCGTCGGGCGGAAAGGCAGACATATAGCGAAATTGCTGATAGATACATCCCAAATAGAAAACATGACGAAACTGAGCTTTCAAGCTCAAAAGGTCACAGAAGATTTGAAACAGGACGAAGCCCTGATTAATTTATACAAAGATTACCAGAAGTTTGTCAAAGACAGGAATCTCCTTGAAAACTACCCTCGGTTTACCCTGCCCGAGGGATTGCATTATGCAGGCTCGGAATCCTGTGCTACATGCCACCAGTACTCGTATATAGAATGGATGGGCAAGCCCCATGCAAGCGCTTTCGCAACGCTCGAAAAAGCAGGCTCACAATACGACCCGGAGTGTGTCAAATGCCACGTTGTCGGGATGGATTATGAAAGCGGATTCATTTCCGAGTCAAAAACACCCCTTATGAAGGATGTGGGCTGTGAAGTCTGTCATGGCCCGGGTTCGAAACATAACGCATACCCCGAGGAAATCAAGATGCCGATTGCCGACGCCAATTCGGTATGTATCGAATGCCACACGCCCGAACACAGCGACGATTACGCAGGACACGAGGAGGAAAAATTATTATTAATTCAACATTGGCCGGAACCAAACGACCTCAGCGATGTCAAATAATACAGAGCATAAGAACACAATACAGGTGATTTTACACTGTTAAGTTCAGTATGATAAAGACATTGCGAATAACCAGTATATTAGCAGCGGTTTTGGCGGTCGTTCTGGTCGGTTTTTTCGTATTTCGTATCGTCCGGGGTATCCGCGGTAATGAAAACGTCAAGGAATTCCTTAGATCACCGGACGTGATTGAGAAATTCAAGACGGCCGAGGGCACCAGGACGAAAACCTTCGTCGGCCAGACATCACCGCTTGTAAAGCAGGCCCAGGCCTTCGCGCTGTATTTAAACCCGCCCGCCCATAAATCGGAAATTTCCAAACAAGGCACCGGTGTAGCCAAGATGAATGTTACACCGAAATTTAAGGTTGTCGGTATCAGTTTCTGCGAGAAGCGTCCGGAAATGTCTATGGCACTGATTGACGAGCCAGGCAAAGGAATTCATTGGGTCAAACAGTCAACTTCGGTAGGGCATTTGTATATTGAACAGGTACAAAATGATCTTGTAATTGTCAAAAGCGGCACGGAAACCTTCAATCTTGTGCCCGAGCGGGAAAAGCCGGAGTCCAAAAGTCCCGTCACCGGCTCATCAAGCGCTTCTAAAAAGCCGGGAATCTCAGTCGGCAGCCCCGCATCCAAAGCACAATCTTCCGTTAGAAATCGCAGCTTAATTAAAAGAGTGCCACAAAAACCTCTGCCGTCCAAGCAACCCGAAGAGAGAACAGAGGAACTCGAGAAACTATACGAAGACCTGAAAGAGTTAAAAGATAAATCCGATATGAACGACTCCGAACTCAGTGAAGAGGAAAGAGCCAGACAAATTGAGAAAATTATTTCAAGTTTCAAGGCATCTTACGTCAGCCCGGAAGAAGCGAAAAAACTCGATGACCTGGCTGAACAATTGAAAGACGACGAAAGCGAGCCGAATATAACCGATACCGAAGAAGAACTTCCTATAGAGTAATCTTTTACAGGTTTTATAAAGGGAAAGATAATTTACCTGCCCCCCATATTGTTGTGAGGTTCCCCAAAGGCGCACAAAAGCCTTTGGGGACCCCAACAAACTTCGAGAAGCTGTTGATCTGCCGTGTGTTATACATATTGTTTTATCGACCCATAATATTATATTCATCATTTGTCATCGAATAACAAAGCATTACAGAATTTATCAGCAAATTAGTCTTTTTTTACCCGAAAAATCAGGAACTTTTACCCATTTTATATGTCTGAATATATAGCTGTTTCCCGAATGTCAGGGTGGTGGGAATTAGTGAATATATATGAAAGAACTTCCGATAAAAAACGTAATATCAGTCAATTGTAACCGGCAAAACCGGGGAAGTTCGAATGCGTATAAATCAGATTTATGATTCTTCTAACGAAATTGTACATTGAACGGCAAAAAAACTTATTGACGTCCTGCAAAGTTGCAACCGGTTTATGTTATTGGAGCAAAACCATATACGTACTTCCCCGGATAACGGGGCAAAACTCCGTTTGATTTTGCGCAGTAACATAATTTATTTTAAACCGGCCGAGCCCGGTCAGGACTGAGGGGCGAATGTGATGGCAAAAAAGCATTTTTTTCAAAAACGGAATATCGTGACAATTGCTTTATCGGTAACATTCCTGCTGTGCGGCGGTTATCTCTTCGCAAATGAGCAGGAGGCTTATGAACTTGTACCGTACAGGATTATTACCCTGAAAGATATAGCTCCCGAGGTGGGCAAAAAGTTCCTCGATGATATGGGGATAGGCACAGTTTCGCATTTTCCCAATTCGTCCGCACTTTTAGTGACGGCCCAGCCCAGGGAGTTAGCCAAAGCAAAAGCGATTCTCGATCTTATCGATCAGCGGGAAAAATATACCGTACAGGAGATAATTCCCGCATCGACAGCCGGGAACATTCCCTCCAGCGAGCGAATCGCGGCAAAAATCGGCAATATATCGATCGGCAGCTTCACAACCCCTCCCGCCTCTCAGAACGGCATAAAAGCTATCATCGATTTTCACAATAATGCCATTGTTGTTATTGCACCTGTGGGCGTAACGGATAAAATTGTCACTACGATAAGACAATTGCAGAACACAGAACAACCTGACAAACAAGGAGCAAGCTCCATAACAAATACAACTGAGCCAAATCCCGTTGCCGCCCTGCTCGGACAAAACATATCCGAACAAAAAATACCACAGATAAAAGTGACCGAACAAAAAATCGCTGAAGGAAATATACAGGAACAACCATTAACAAAGCAAATACCTCCTGTACAGACAACCGCACAGGAAGAACAACAAGGGCGGGCGGCATCCGGTCTTTTTGCCGCCACTGAGCCTGCCGGCTCGACTAACATTCCCAATGCAGATGACATTATCAAGCTGACTTTACCCGAGAAACAGACAATGGTGGCATTTCTGGGTATGGTGGGGCCGTACCTGCAGATGGATTTCATGTATAACGAATCGGATTTGGCCGACCAGGAAGTTACATTCAATCCCAACGGCAAGCTCCAGGGGCCTATAACGGTAAGAGATTTATATCATTTGCTCGAATCCGTGCTGAAATTTAAAGGTTTTGTTATGACCCGCGGCATGGGCAATCTCGTTACTATCGTTCCGAAAGACAGTGCGTTAGATATCGATCCGGCCCTGGTCGAAGCTGAAAGGCCGCAAATCGGGACCGGTGATATAGTTGTCATGAGTGTTTTCGAGCTAAAACATATAGATACGACAAGTGCCAAGGAATTTTTGGAAGGTATGAAGCTTACGACGGACATAACCACGATTGCCGAAACGAAGACACTTATCGTAACCGCCTACGCACATCGTATGCCGCGTATAAAGGCCCTGCTGGACATCGTTGACAGACCCGGAGAACCCAGGAAGTTCCGGTACAGGCAGTTACGATACACAATGGCACAGACACTGGCACCGAAACTCAAGTCGCTCGCGGAAGAACTTGGGACTGTCTCTATTACTATCGCCGCGGAAGAAGGACAAATCCCGAGCAATCCTCCGCCTCCGGTGAAAAGAGCTACTGAAACGACAACCGCATTTAATGCACGGCGTCGCGCATGGCAAACTCAGGTAAATCAGCTAAACAGGCAAAGACAGCAGGCAGCCGGCAGAGGAACTAGAGGAGCCGCAACACAGCAAACCGAAGCGCTCACCCCGACCGTATATGTGGACGCAGACGAAAGAACCAATCGCATCCTGATGATAGGCCTGAAAGATCAATTGGATGATATCGAAGATTTGGTTGATACTCTCGATGTGGCGCAGCAGGATTTGCGGACCATGATACCTTACAAAATCGAATACCTCGATGCCGAAGAAGTCAGAAAAAAGCTGGAGGAGCTGGGCGTCATTGGAGCCAGGCAGGACTCTTCGACATCTTCGAGAACTTCCGATGATATAAAATCCCCGGCCGCTACGACTCCCGCTGCCAGGGCACAGTTACAAAGAATCACGGCAACCGAAACCCAACCGGAAAGCTCAGCGACCGAACCTCTCTCGGGAGAGCCGCAGGTAATCGTTCTCGAATCGACAAATTCGCTCTTAGTTAACGCCACCGCCGAGCAGCACGAACGTATCGCTTCAATTATAAGTCATATAGATCAGCAAAGAGCCGAGGATGAAATTCCCTTCAAAATATATCCGCTTGAAAACTCCTCTCCTGCGCATCTGAGAGATCTCCTGACGCAGCTTATTGAGGAAACCATCGAAAATAAACAAGCCGGAGACGACAGGATTGAAATAGTAAAAAGACCACGGCTGGAAGATAAAATCACCATCGTTGACGATCCCAATACCTTCTCTCTGATCGTGTACGCCAATAAGAAAAACCAGGATTGGATAAGTAATCTAATAAAGACCCTCGATAAAAGACGGCCGCAGGTCTTGATAGACGTAACACTCGTCGAAGTCAGCAGAACCGATCTTTTCGATCTCGATCTGGATATGGTCAGCAAATTTCCCAGAATGGTTGCCGGCGGAGAAATGCAAGCACTCGATGCCCTCCTGGAACCTTTCGCCGATGGTCATATCACCGAAGTAACATCCTACTCAGGAAAAGGAACCGGATTTTACAGTGACCGGCACATCCAGGCCCTGTTCAGCGCCATGCGAACGAAAAGCTATGGACGAGTTCTGGCAAAACCAAAAATCTTAGTAAACGATGGACAAGCCGGCAGAATCAGTACGACTGATAAAACAAATGTTAGCATAGAGAGTATCATCGTCCCGGATCAAGGTAGTGCGCAAACAACTACAGCATATGAGGAGTATTCAGCAGGAATAGAGCTAACCATAACACCGAATATCAGTGAGGGTGATTTGCTGTTGCTTAAGGTAAACATGACACGTTCCGACTTTGATGAAAAAACTAAGGGTTTAGGAACTCCGCCTGATACTACTGAAAGTGTGGTTGATACGACGGTGACCGTCCCGGATGGTCAAACAATTATTCTCGGTGGTCTGATAAAATTAAACCAAACCAAAGGCGGCTCAAAAGTCCCGATCCTCGGTGATATACCTTTGTTGGGCGGGCTGTTCAGAAGCACGAGCAATACGGACCGCTCATCCAACGTCTATGTCTTTGTTAAAGCCAACATCCTCAGGCCCGACGACACCGTTGCGGGATTGCCTGATTTGGAGAGAATGTCGGACAGAAACAGAATATCGTTCGAGAGACTCGAAGACGAATTCCAGAGATACGAAGACTGGCCGGGATTCAAACCCAAACCGATGGAGCCTTTCAAAGTTCTCAGTACAGAGTAGTAATGAAAGATTTACTTATAAAAACAGCCAAGCGCACAGGTCTGATGGACCATGAGCAATTGGCAAAATTTCTTGAAGAAAGCACCGGGCAGGGGCGAATCGATGAGACTCTGCTTAACTGCCCTTACTTCACGGAAGATGTCGTATTGAAGCTTTTTGCCGAAGCTCTCGGCTGGGAATATTTGCCGGACATATCCGCTAAAAATGTTCCCCTGGATTTCATCGAATCCGTGCCTGCAAACTATGCACAGCATCATTTTCTTATAGGTATAAGGCCGGGATCCGATAACGGCGAGAATTCCCAGACACAAGAGGGCCAAAATGACTCCGATGAATTGACCGTTGTGTTGTCAAAACCGCTGGATGTCAACGCACTCGATAACATTTCCAAGATGACCGGCCTGCCCGTCAAAGCGGCGGTATCCACACGTGCCGCTATTACATCAGCTATCGACGTGGCATACGAACAGAGATCTACCGTCATCGAAGAAGTGGCCGAAGAGCTCGATTCTCAGAATCTTGACAGGCTCGTTGACGAAGTATCAACTTCCGACGACCTGCTCGATGTCGTGAATCGGCCGCCGGTTATCAGGCTGGTCAACGACATCCTGTTTCGAGCCCTGCAGCTACGGGCCAGTGATATTCACGTTCATCCGTACGAATCGAAGATTCAGATTCGTTATCGTATTGACGGTATATTATACGACACTCTCAGTTTGAACAAAAACGTACTGCCGCTCATTATCTCCCGTATCAAGGTCATGGCCGGTATGGATATTGCCGAGCGACGGCTCCCCCAGGACGGCAGGTGCTCCGTCAGGCTGGGCCAGCGAGAAGTCGATTTGCGTATCAGTACCGTCCCGACCAGTTTCGGCGAACGCAGCGTTATGCGACTGCTCGATAAAAGCACGGGCCTGTTCACTTTAGACGAGCTGGGATTGAGCGGGGAAGATTTGAATAAATTCGACTCTCTGTTAAACCGCTCTCACGGCGTAATTTTCGTGACCGGCCCGACCGGCAGCGGAAAAAGCACCACGCTGTACGCCTGTCTGAACAGAATCAACTCGGCGGAGAAAAATGTAATAACGATTGAGGACCCTATCGAATACCAGCTCGAAGGCATAAGCCAGATTCAGGTCGCCTCCAAAAAGGGTATGACTTTTGCCACTTCGCTTCGGCACGTGCTTCGTCAGGACCCGGATGTCATCATGGTCGGCGAAGTTCGGGACATCGAAACTGCTCGCATGGCAATACAATCGTCGCTTACGGGCCATCTGGTTTTCAGCACACTGCACACGAACGATTCGGCCGGTGCGGTCAGCCGGCTTCTGGATTTGGGAGTAGAGCAGTACCTGGTCAGCTCCTCGCTGATAGCTATCATAGCACAGCGGCTGGTTCGAAAGGTCTGCCCGGACTGCAAAGGGCCTGTAAAACCGACAGGCCACGAATTAAGAGAGCTGGGACTGGGCGAAACGGAACTGGCCGACAAGGGTGAATTCTTCGTTGGAACAGGTTGTGAAAAATGTTTCCAGACGGGTTATCGAGGCCGGACAGGTATCTATGAAATGATGATGATTAACGAAGAAATTCAGAACTTGATATACAAAAGAGAATCCGCCGGTACAATTAAAAGATATGCCCTTGACGCAGGGCTTCAGACCTTGAGAATGGACGGCGCCAGAAAGGCTCTGGCGGGAATAACAACTATCTCCGAGGTTTTGCGAGTAACTCAGACGGACATAATGTAAAATAAAGTTTAGTTTATCGACTTTACACTTTATGTTTTAATTTTTAGATTTAATTATGCCAAGATACCATTACACAGCAATAGCAGCGAACGGTAAAAAAGTCAAGGGATCGATTGCCGCGGAAAGTCCCTATGTCGCTCGAAAACAGCTCCGGGCCAGGAGCATTCATCCTTCGTCAATTAACCAGGTCAGCTCCGGATCGGAAAGCAAAATTTCATTGTCATCTTTCTTTGCCAAACGCCGTAAAATCCAGATAATCGATTTTACCAAACAAATGTCCACACTGCTCAATTCGGGCATTAAGCTGACTGAGGCTATTTCCGTCCTTACTCTTCAGACATCCGATGTACGATTTAAGAATGCTCTTGTCGATATTCGCGACCGCGTCGTCACGGGCGAATCGTTTACGGATGCTTTAAGTGACTACGGCGATTATTTCGACGTCGTTTATGTAAGTATGGTCCGTGTAGGTGAAGTCACCGGCACCCTGGGCCAGAGTCTCGCGACGATTGCCGGCTTTATGGAAAAACGCCAACGCGTCGAGTCGAAAGTTATAACAGCAATGATATATCCGATTGTCCTGATTATATTCTGCATCTTCGCGATTTTGGTTCTAACAATAAAGGTCATTCCAAAAATAGCAGAGCAAATCGCCCAGACAGGCCAAGAACTGCCATGGATTACAAAGCGGCTGGTTGATGTTGGTTATATCATGACAAGCTGGGGGCTGTTTGTGGTTATTGCAGTCATCCTCGGGATAGTCTGGACACTGAAGAAATTTCTTAAGACGGAACGAGGAGCGTACCTGCGTGATAAATTTATACTGTCTCTGCCGTTATTCGGTCGTCTGATAAAACAGCGTGTAGCCGCGCGTTTTGCATCGACTCTTTCGACACTTCTTAGTTCGGGACTTGCCATGGCCGAGTCCCTGAGGGTCGTTTCCGAAGTGACCGGAAATACCCTCATGAAAAGGGCCGTACATCAGTCACGAGAGAGGATTCTTGCCGGGGCCGATATTGCAACACCGCTGAGGGACAGCGGCGTTATCGACCCGGCAATCGCTCACATGGTCGCCGTCGGAGAAAAAAGCGGAGAGCTCGAAAAAATGCTTAAAAGTATCAGTGACAATCTCGAGTCTTCAACAGATATAGTGATTGAAAGACTCAGTGCGGCAGTTGAGCCGCTTATTATTATCGTTATGGCTTTAATAATCGGCGTCATCGCGTATGCAACGATCTTGCCGATTTTGGAAGTTTCAGCAGGGAATTTTTAATCAGTACCCCCGGGAGGCAAAAAAATGACAAGGAAAAAAAGTAAAAAACAAAACAGATATGGTTTTACGATGATTGAGCTTATGGCTATGCTCATTATTATCGGCCTGCTTATGACTGTAGTGGCAACCAAAGTATTAAGCAAGATAGAAAAGGCCAGGGAAACAACTACCAAGGCCAATCTCAAGATTCTTCATTCCGCCGTCAACATGTTTAAGATGGATACCGCTCGATACCCGACTGAGGATGAAGGATTAACGGCCTTAATAATACAGCCCAGCGATGTGACGACATGGGAACCGGGTGGGTATCTCGAAACAACAGAAATAACGAAGGACGGCTGGGGAAATGATTATGTTTACGAGGCCTATCCGGAAAACGATCTGCCGTTTGCAATCAGAAGCTGGGGGCCCGATAAAGAACCGGATACCGACGATGACCTGCTCAGCACGGATGCGAACTGACAGTATCATCCTGAGACATTTTGCGTAATATGAGAAAATTCCTTTTATGTGCAATACGAAATACGCAAATCCGGTATCGAGCAAAGCAGATGCAAGCCGTACGAAAAACGGTTTCACACTGGCGGAATTGCTCGTCGTTGTTGTAGTGATTTCGCTGTTTGCGCTTTTGGCCCAGATACATCTTTTCAAGCTGCTTAGAAAAAATACTTTCAAGGCACAAATACAGCAGCTTGTCTCGACAATGCAAATGGCCGCAACAGCAGCGGCAGAAAGTGACAGAAGATATGAAGTGATTATCGACCTGGACGAACAGAGTTTCCTGCTTCGGGAGATAACTACGCCCGATTTGACCGAGGTCCTGGAGGAGGAAATTATTTTGCAGGACAGGCTAAGTAATAACTGCCGGCTTGTTTACGTGGAGTTCGACGACGGATTATTCACCCATGAAGGGCGGGCAAAGTTCAGGGCCGGGCACTCAGGCTGGGCCTTCGGCGGTAAAATCGTCCTGCTCGACGAGAAGGAAAATCCGTATTCGGTCGTGGTGAACCGGCTGAACAGAATTATCACGTTAGAGGAAGGTGACGTAAGGCTTTTGGAGCCGAAATATAAAGATGATCTCGTATTCTAAAAAAAATAAAGTATCCGGCGTGATTTTTTGCTTATCACGCAATTCCGCCAGGAAAGCCTTCAGCCTTACCGAGGTTTTAACGGCCCTAATGATCCTTGCGCTGATGAGTTCGAGCGTATTAGTTGTCATCGACCGCTGTATTACTTCCTCGACAAATTCGGTTTTGCAGATGCAGGCCTTTGAGGTGGCAAGAGAAAATATGGAAACTCTTTTGTCCGGGGATTCCGTCCAGGAAAGCGTCGAGTACGGCACCAGTGACAAATATCCTCAGATTAACTGGCAGACTGTAGTCGAGACCTTTTACGAACCGATAACATCCAGTATGTGGCTCAGGGGTGTCTGTACGGCAGAATACATAGACGCATCGGGAAAAAGACAGACCGTTGAGCTGATGCACTGGCTGACAGGTTTGACCAAGGAGCAATTGCTTCAAGTTATGAATCAACAGGATGAAGAACTGCTGGCCGCTCAGCTCCTCGAAACTATAGAGGAAGCCGCCGAGTATGCAAACGTCGATACCCAAACCATAGAAAAGTGGATCGACAACGGTATGCTGACTACCGAGGACGGCTTTTTCATTAAAAGTAATCTTGACCTTTATATGCATACCGACGGAAACCCGAGTCCCGAGGACAAAAACAGGCAAATAACTTCCAGGGCCGAACTGAAAGGGCAAAACGCCGGACAAAGCGAGGGCGATATAGACCCTAAGACAGGCTTGCCGTACGAAGAACTTGAAAAAATGGATATATCACAAATTTGGGACTTATTGAAGGATAGACAGCAATAAAAACATTTGGTTTGATTATGACAACCGGCTTTAAAGACAAAATACAAAGGTCTTCGAATATACGCGAGACGCGAGCAGGATTTTCTCTGGCCGAGGTTCTGGCGGCCGTAACAATAGGTTCCATGATCCTGGTTGCCGCCCTGAGCATATATAACAGAGCGGATAAATCGGCCGCTAAAGTTACGCAAAAGCTCCAAAGCACCCAACTGTCGTCGGAAGTTCTTCAGCGCATAGCAGAAGATCTCGACAGGATAATTTCATCAAACTCGGATACGACTATAAACATCCAGAATAAATTTAAAAACGGCTTTCCCGCAGCCAAGCTTACTATCACGAAAACCATCAAAGACAGCGCAAATAAAGAACAGAAATTCGAGGAAATCGTCTGGCAAAGTCTCTACGACTACGAGAGTCCGGCTACCGGTCTTGTTTTGTACCGCGGTTATAGCGGGATTGCACTCGAAGATAAACTGCTCGATAAAAACAAAGAGAACCTTGAGCTGGACCGTTCGGCGCCTATCTGCAGCGGCGTGACTTTCTTCGAAATAAATGCGATCCGGAATGGAAAACCCGTGGATAAATGGGACGGTCCGTCACCTTCCGGTATTACGGTGACATTGTCTTTTGCCGAACCATATAAAAGAGTTAACGGCACGTTGGATGTGCCGGACACCGAAAAAGATACGCGAACCATAGCCATCGACAGGACCAGAAAAATCCGGTTTGCATTGGAAACTACAAAATCTCCCGAGGACGTGAATACTCCGAAACCGACAGATACATCCAGAGAGGAAAAATCATCTTTAAGGGACCGGACAACAAGAACAGGCAGATAATGAATAAAGGCATAACAAAAAGGGACATTTCACATAAGCGTCACGGCATCGTATTGCTGGTGACATTGGTGCTGCTGGTCGTGCTCGCGACTCTGGGTTACACGCTGACCAGCAGAGTATCCGCCGACCGTCACCGCAAGCAGTATATCATAGACTACAGCAAGGCCAGGTATGGCTGCGACTCGGCGGTCAAATACACCCTTGCCACCCTGGAAGAAATCGATACGCAGCTTATCAGCCGGCCGAATGAGCCGGATTTTTCCGATTTGTTCGCTCTCGACGAAATCGGATATCAGGCACTTGTGGAACAATGGCAGAACCAATCCGACCAAACAAAAAATAACCGAAGGATTAGTGAAGCCGATAAAACCGACGATATAAATAATCCGGACGATACCTATAGTTACTACAGTCTCGATTCTATGGTGATTCGAGGACCTTACGGCCCCCCCTGGCCCCTCGCGACGGAACCGGCTGAATTCGAGATCGGCTCGGTTAAAGTCCGAATCGAAATCGAAGATGAAAATGCAAAATACCCCCTCGGCTGGGCCTTGTTAAATTATCCCGAGCTGATTCCCGAAACCGAAGCGGGATTAGTGACTTTCTGTGAAATGGCAGGACTCGACGCTGAACGGATCGAATCACTCAGAGTCGAATTAAACACGATAGCCGAAATAAAACCGTTCAAGCTCGACTTCAAACCGATAACAACGGTCACAAGAACACCGGTAATACAGACAAGAACCAGAGGTACCGTCAGAAAAAGCTCTACCGGCAGAGCAACCGCCAGACCGCGGGTATCGAGAAAGGTCATAACTGTCCCCGTACAGATTTCCGAGCAGACCACACATTTCTCCCGGCTTTTTCACAGCTCGCTGATTGACACCGAAGCTCTCGCCAGGCCGAACGAAATGACCGGGACCAGAAAAGAATCCGCTCTGAAATATATGGGAACCTGGGGCTCGCGACAAGTTAATATCAATACTGCCCCCCGTCACGTTCTGGAGGCCGCTTTTATCTTCGGCGGCGACGAAGTAAAAATCGCCGAGGAGATAATACAGAGAAGGCGAATAGAGCCTTTTACGGACATTGCGGATCTGAAAAATGCGCTCGGCAGTTATTCCGATCAAATAACCAAATGCGAGCCGTATATAACAATGAGAAGCTCTCTTTTTACGATAAAAATTACCGCAATCAGCGGTGTAGCAAAGGCCTCATCGGTCATAGCCATTAGAAAAGAAGGTGCTAACGTGACACGAATTGCTTTAATCAACAGTTGAATATCGACTATGTAGGAGTTAATTAACAGTGCCATCTCAAAACTACCTGGGAATTTATATTAACAAGGACACTGCAACGGTGGTCTGTGTCGATCCTCACGGCCGCGGCGAAAAAATTGTCGGCGGTTTCAGCGTTTCGGCCCACCAGCAGGAGCAGTCGAACATGCAGACCCTGGCAAACCTCATCGCCCAGGGCTGTGCCGAAAGAAAGCTGGCATTCTCCGATGTGGCCGTGGCCCTGGATTGTGCGATGTTCATGCAGCATACGGTCAAAAGCCAGTTCATCGATCTAAAGCAAATCGCCGCAACAATCAGGTTCGATACCGAAGAAGCTCTTGCCACGGACATCTCGGATATTGCACTGGCTTTCCAGATTACTTCGATTGACGAGAGCGGCTCAACACTGACCGTTTTCACCGCTCAGAAAAAATTATTATCAGAAGTCATCCTATCCCTGCAGCAGCACGATCTCGATCCCGTAACCCTCGAGCCGGACATACACTGTCTTTCAAGATTCATCGACAATAAAACACCATCCGACCGGATCGGGCAGGGAACCTTGTTCGCTATGATCTCCGGCCGCAGCGGCTATCTTATAGCCCCCCCGCCGCCGGCCGGAAGCTCGCGTAAAGCAGCCATGGTTCGAACTTTTTTGATAGGACCGAAGCAAAACAGGACCGAGCTGCTTACCAGAGAAGTGCTCATGACTTCGGCGCTGGCCCAAAGCGACGAGCCGATAAAGAGTCTGAGAGTTTCCGACTCGACAACGGACCCCGACATCGAGTCACTCAGTGACAGAGTCGGTATTGAAACCGCCGCTTCGGACATGTTCCAGGGGCCCCCCGGCGAAATACAAAATATCGGCGAGTGTCCGGACCGGATTCATTGTGCAATTGCCTGCGGCGCCGCAATGTCTCTTTTCGAAAAAGAGCACAATGTGAATTTTCGGGACGATTTCAGCCCGTTCCAGGGCAAAACATTGAAACTGCGGAACGCCCTGAAATTCGCCGTTATATCCGTCTCCGTTCTTTTTATCGCGATCGGCCTGTACTTCCAGATACAACTGTTCAATGTCAACAGGGACAGGAAAAATCTCAGAAACAGGTTTTCACGTGACTACGCCGCCGTTGCACTGGAAAAGTTCCCGGAGGAAACCACATTCAAACAAGCCCTTCGGGACCTTGGTTCACTGCAAAGGAAAATCGAAGCACAAAAAAAGGGCCTCGGAGATACGGATCAGGCTTCTATATTGTCAAAGCTGACCCTGATACTCACGGCGTTTAACGAATGTGCCGACAAAACAAACCTTAACATAAAACGGCTCTCAATTAACGCCCAGAGCCAGAATATTACCATTACAGGTGACACATCCGGACGGCCGCAAACGATATTGTTTTTCAACACCCTTCGTAAGAACAACCTGACTGTTAATACTCCGGGTTACAATACGGTAGGTAACCGCGACGGCTTTAGCATTACGGTGACGCCGAAATAATAAAAAATCGAGGACAGATTTTATGAATAACATTCACAAAAATCCGATTCTGTATTATATAGCCATCCCTGTCTTAATAGGAATTTGGCCCCTGTTGGTATGGGCTTTATACCTGCCGGACGCACAGGAAGACCTGGATCAGAACCTGGCAATATATAAGAACCAGGCCGAATCTCTCATGACCGAGATACTAAATCTCGATCCGGGCCGGCTTGATTCCGCCGATCCCAACGAAAATACCGCCGATTTCAATTACGACACCGTAGTTGACAGAATCGCCTCTTTGTGCGGCATACCGCCGAGCAAATGCAAGCTTGACCCTCGTCAGATTCAGGAGACCTCGGACCAGAAAAGCCAAAGCGCAAACGTGTCATTATCACAGGTTGACATTACGACATTCGCAAGATTCCTCACGACCATCCAGATGCGCTGGCCGAATCTGCAATGTACGAATATTACACTTTCTCAGAAAGCCGGCCTGCCGGATATGTGGGACATCAGCCTGGATTTCAAATATTACTATTAAGCCCCCCACCAATCTGTCATGAGCTTGACGAATGGATTTATTCGAGTAGTTTTGCCCGCCATTAAGTAAACGTCCCGAATATTCCGATTTGTATTAATTTGATACTGCCCATTCGCCAAAGAGCACAATCGAATGAGCAATACAATCTATGCAATTATAATAGGTTTCTTTATAGTTCATCTAATTGAATCTATTAATATCACGACTAATATCCGGCAGCTTTGATTGTTACGGTAGCATCAGGTAATCCAGGAGACTTTACCGTAAGTATGATGTCCCCGGCGGTTTGCGTACTTTTGATTACAACCAGCGCGCGTCCATGCCAGGCTTTACGTGTATTTCCTACATACGGATCAAGGTCTTTTAAATTGGCATTATCTACACCGGCAATAACTCCCGAACCTTTAATGCTAAACAGGAGTCGGTTCTCTGCATTGGGCTGAATATTGCCGTCCTTATCGGTTATTTCAACAGTAACAAATGATAAATCCTGTCCGTTCGCTATAATTTTTGAGCGATCAGCAATTAATTTTATTTTAGCAGATTCACCTGCCGTTTTTAAGATGGATGATTCCAATTCGTTGTTTTCTTTTACACCAACAGCCCTTAAAACACCAGGAGCGTAAGGCAGTGTAAACGTAGCTTTATATTTCTGTTCTCTGGTTGTTGGTTGTTCCCCTATGAGTTTGTCATTAAGGTAAAGTCGGACTTTCGGATATTTCGAATACACTTCAACCTGTATGTCTTTCCCTTCGTATCCCGGCAATGTCCAGCTTTCCCATGTCGGCCAAACAGACCATCCGGTTTCCTTAATTTCGCCTTTGTCAGGGTTAGGTTCCCGTACCGCCATATAGAGCTTTTCGGTGTTGTTATATAGTAAATTTCGATAGTGCGATATTGGTTTTCTCCAACCTATCAGGTCAATATCGCCACAGTAGGCCCCGTGCCATGGAAAAAAGTCACCTTGCCAATGTTCGCCTTCCGGTTCTCCCGGATAGTAGTAACGGCCAATACCTGATTCCCCCAAATAATCCATTGCAGTCCAAACAAAATCACCGATGATGTAACTATTACTCTGCACTATGTCCCAAATATAGAATGCATTCCTGGGATAGGATTCGGTGTTAACAATGATCCGGGATGGAACCCGTTCATGGTCGGAGGCAGCACGTTGCAATTGATAATTATATCCACAGATATCATGTGCTGCCATTAGCGGGTCAAATATGTCCCAACCCTGGTTCCAGGTTGTCATGGCAGAAGACACAGGCCGTGTCGGGTCGATTTGACGTATACAATTGGCAAGCTTTTTGGCGGTTTCAACAGCTTCGGGCTTCGTTCTTTCAATTATCTCGTTACCTGTGCTCCAAATAATAACAGAAGGATGATTTCGGTCCCGCAATACCATGGATTCCAAATCTCGTTTCCACCATTCGTCAAAAAACCTTGCATAATCGTAGGGAGTTTTGCTTTCTCTCCAGCAATCAAACGACTCGTCCATAACTAAAAGACCTAACCTGTCACAAGCATCCAGAAAAGCTTCCGAAGGAGGATTGTGAGAAGTTCGCACGGCATTGAATCCGGCTGATTTTAGCAGCTCCACTCTTCGCTCTTCAGCCCGGTCGTAAGCAGCAGCGCCTAAACAACCATTATCGTGATGCACACAACCACCGTTTAAAATCACTGTTTCCCCGTTGAGTTGAAATCCGCTATCAGTGCTGAATTTTATGGAACGTATTCCAAAGGTGGTATCGGTCATGTCAATTGTTTTGCTTCCCTGCGTTACTTTTATTAGTGCCTGATACAAGTTGGGAGTTTGTGGTGACCACAGCAACGGATTATCAACCGTTATGGTTTGTACTACTTCCTTTTCATTATTTGCCTGAAGTTCAACTTTAACCTGACTATTACCTGCACTCTTAGAATTCTTATCTGTAAGCTGCGATGACAAAACAACGCTTTGTTGCGAATCTGTTTCGTTCTTTACAAGTGTTTTTACCTGAACGGTAGCTTTTTCCGAGCTTATCTCGGGAGTTGTAATTGCTACGCCCCAATGTCCGATGTGAATCGGATAGGTTACAAGAAGCCACACATGTCGGTAAATTCCGGAACCACTGTACCAGCGGCAATTCGTTTGCTGGGAATTATCTACGCGTACAGAGATAATATTTTCCTTATCGAAGTTTAAATAAGGAGTAAGATCATAGTAAAAAGATGTATATCCGTATGGATGTACTCCCAGGGATTTTCCATTGATATACACTTCGGAATTCATATAAACGCCTTCGAAGTAAATAGAAACGCTTTTACCCGCCCATGCAGAAGGAACATAGAGCTTTTTGCGATACCATCCTATACCTGCAGGGAAGTAACCTCCGCCGCCACCTGTCGAATTATTTGGATCTAATTTACCTTCTATGCTCCAATCGTGTGGTAAATCTATATTTCGCCAGTTGTTATCGTTATAATCGTTGGTACTTGCGGCTAGGTAATCTCCCGATATGAATTTCCAATTATGATCGAAAAGTAGTTTTCGACCAATATTTTCCTGCTTTTGGTCGATTCCCAGAATACAACCTGCTATCAGCAATATTGCTATTGTTAGAAAATTAATGTGTTTGGTCATAAACAATATCCAAGCATTTTTTTCATAATTCATCAATAACACTTACATCTACCCAACTAATATCTCCATTTTTTTGATATCCTTCAAGCTTTATACTAAAAAGAAAATATATTTTCTGTCAGGGTGATAAAGGGTGTCCGCTTGCCCCACAGGGGGTACATTTTTCGTTCTTCGCACGCCAGCCCTTGAGTTAAGCGAAGGACCGCAATACACCCCGGCAGTTTTGCATTGCAAAACTATACAGATGGGGAAAAGTCATTGTCATTTTTCCTGGAAAATCGCGGTTTTTCCTTTCATAAAGGGGAACATTTTGTAAAATGATTAATAGCGTATAGCGGGTAGCGTATCGCAGATAGGGATATCGAGCATTGAATTATGAATAACGAATGGGGGAATATAAGTTCAAATATAACATAAACATTCCATATTTAGCCCGTCAATTTATTGGCGGGTTCAAAAAGAAAGGATTCGACAAATGTAGAGAATTCTCGACAAATTGACCTTTTTTGAAAAAACAAAGCCAATTCCTAACGGCAGAAAACAGAATACAGGAGACAGAAGCCAGAAGGAAAAAATGCAAAACAAAGCCAATTTGGGAAGGGCCCAAATTGGAGTAAACTTTTTTGTGACAAGTAAATATGAGGAAATAAGCGGTTTTGGTTATAAAAAAAACAAACCCAATTCGCCGGCCGGTGGCCGGAAACTCGAAATTCTAAATCCGAAATCCGAAAGTTGTGCAGGTAGGGTTGGAAAGTCAAAGGGGGTTGAAAAAAATCAGAAAAATGGCTTTTTTTATATTCTTCAGTATTTTGAAATCCGCAGGTATTACTACATATAGTATATTGTGTAATTACCCCGAACAGACCCGGCCGGCTTGCCGTCGTGTTAATCTGGGTTTGGGTAAATCATTATTTTTAGTATTATTATGCCGGATTTTGCTTAAAATCAGCGTAAATTCATACTTTATCGGTGGTTATTGAAATATGGAACTTTTCTAAAGTTTTACGAGCACAGTGGTCGATACCAATATTAGAAGTTAATATCGAGCCTCGAAAGGGATTTAGGGGACACACAATATATAGTGGTTATTGCTTTCAACGCGAAAAAGGGACATTTTCGTCTTGAAGCTCGACATACAAGGTAAATTTAATGCCAGATTTTGATTCGAACAGCAGCTTTGAACGTCAGAATCGTCGTTTGAATCATTTCGGAGTGGAATTAGCCCCGAAAAAAGATTTGATGATGGAACAGATACTTGAAAATCTTAACAATACCCCCATAGGGCAGGTGTTACAGAAGATCGCTTCCCTGCCTGAAGTCCGCAAAGATAAGATTCTTAACGTCCGCCAGCAACTCACTGATGGTAAATATGATCTCAATGAGCGTCTGGATATTGCTATGGATAAGGTCCTCGAAGACCTTACCGCGCAATAGGAAAATTCCTTTCACTACGAGACTATTTCAGGAACATCGTCGTCCGGCTCATCCATTTCTACCGGTTTGTAGCCCGGTTTCTGTGATTTTTCCATCTCTTCTTTGAAAGCAGCTATGACTCTTTCCTGAATTCTTTTTCTGCAATCGGCATTAATCGGATGGGCAATATCGGCATGCAGTTTCATTCTGCCCTTGAAGTCCTTTCGTGCCCGATTGTTTTGAAGGTTTGCTCCGCAATTGTTGCAGTATTTGGCTCTAAGATGGTTTTTACCTCCACATTTGTCGCAATGGTCGCTCATTTTCCTCGACGGCATAGCAACGAAATAACCATTTGCACCCTCGATGACCTTGATATCTCGAACCACAAATTCACCGTCCATTGTGACCGAGCAAAAAGCTTTGAGCCTGTCATCCTTGTTGCTTACCAATTTTACTCTCACCTCACTGATCTTCATTTTTAGCCTCGCTTAAAAGTTTACCATCCATTGTTCCTAACGATCATGCTTGTGCAGTTAACTTTTCCCTCGACTTTGCGCTTACATTCTATAGCTTTTTCTTCATCTCCGCTCTCGATCAAACAAAACATCGCTGAACCACTTCCGCTCAGGCAGCAAGATCCGATTTTCAAGGACTCTATTATATCCCTAAGTTCGGCAAGATTTCCAGCTAATCTAAAACAACTTTCTTCCAACATATTTACGCACTCTTTTGCCAGTAAATCAATCCTGTTTTTCCGGATATGACTGTTAATTCGTTCACTTAGCTTTCGATAGAGGGCGGAATCGTGGTGATAATTAGCGTAAACCTTTTTTGTTGATACATTTACATCAGGAATAACCAACAAGGCAAGAAAATCAAAATTTTCATTTAATGCATGAATTTTTTCCCCTTTTCCCGTGCAAAGTGCCAAAGGGCCGCCGAGAAAAAATGCCACATCGCTTCCCAGCACCGCCGCCAGCTTAGCCAGTTCTCCCCCGTCGATTTTTAAGTTAAGAAATTGATTCAATCCTATAAGAGTAGCCGCCGCATCGCTGCTGGCCGAGCCTAATCCGGATCCCGCCGGGATATTTTTGGCCAGAGTTATTTTTACGTCAGCCGATGAGTCACAATTTTCCAGCAACATTTCAGCAGCATGATAAACAAGATTTTCCCGCCCTTTCGGAGCCCAGCACGGCCCAGTGCAGATAAGCTCAATACCGGGATTTTGGCCGGGCTGAATGAGAATTTCATCGTACCAGTTGATTTTAGCCATAACCGTTTCGATTTCGTGAAGACCGTCGGGCCGCTTACCGGCGATAAGCAGGGACAGATTGATTTTCGCCGGTGCCAGTATTGATAATCCATTTTCAACGCTATTAAACTGTTCTCTGACAACCATCATTTAAAAATCGTATCTTGTACACTCCGGCTATATGAATATAAAAGCTATCTTACCTGTTTTATCTTTAATTTTCGTGAGTTGAGAGTGTTTCTTTCCCAGAATACGCCATCCTGGTAACCCTGGACTGTCGTATCTAATTCGGCCAGGTAAAGCCGTTTTGCGGCAAGCAAACAGTATTGACGGTCGATTTCAACACCAAGAAATCTCCGCTTTAGTTTCTTAGCTGCAATTATGCTGCTTCCAACACCCATAAACGGGTCGAAAACAAAACCGCCTTCGCTCGTACTCGCAAGAAGTAATTTGGCTAAAAGTTTTTCCGGCTTTTGTGTGGGGTGGTCGGTGTTCTCCGGCATGGACCAAAAAGGCACCGTTATATCGTTCCACAAATTCGAAGGATGTGTCAGACGAAACTGGCCGGCGGAAGTATCATCCCAATCTTTCGGTCGGCCGGCCGAATCGGTATATGGCGCGAGCACTCTGCGTTTTGATTTTACCTGCTCAACATTAAAAATATAATTATCGGAAACGGTTGCAAACCAAATATCCTCCGAAGCGTTTTTCCAGTTTCTTTTCGAGCCTCTGCCTTTTTCCCTCTCCCAGGTAATCCGGTTCCTCACTTTCAGGAATTTTTCCAGAACGAGATGGATCGCAGTCGAGGAATACCATTCCGAACAGACATAGACAGAAGCAGTATCTTTTAACACCGGCAGCAGTTTTACAAGCACCTCTTCGAACCACTGTGCATATTTCGTAATGCTCTTTTTTCTGAAGGTTATCGAAGTGAAAGTCTTGTTAAGATTATAAGGAGGATCCAGAATAAGCAGGTCAACAAAACCGTTCGGTAGAAATTCAAGGGCTTCTAAAATATCCCCATTAACAATCTTGTCAACAAGGTCACTCTTATCCACAGGTCCGGAAACGACAGTCAGGATTTTTTCGTAGCGTTCTTTTTCCGTCCGACTAAGTGTCACCGTCCGATTTCTTTGAGCACGAACCTTATTCACAAGGTTGACCTCGGTGGTTTCATCTAATTGTATCTATGCCGACTCTTTTTTAGCTTTTTGCCTTGCCGTAAATAATTCGGCTTTGCCTTCGACTATATCTCGTGTAATTACATATTTAGCAGGCTTCTGCTCCTCCGGCAATTGATACATCAAATCGACCATTAATTCCTCTGTAATGGCACGTAAGGCCCTGGCCCCTGTGTCGCGTTTCAGGGCTTTTTGTGCCAATGCATGTAAAGCACCGTCCGAAAAATTAAGCTCGGCATCTTCCATCTCAAAAAATCTCTGGTACTGTTTGATAAGGGCGTTCTTCGGTCTGGTTAGTATCTCGATAAGTGCTTCTTCGTCGAGAGCCGAGAGTGTGGTTATAACAGGAAGTCTGCCGACCATTTCAGGAATCATTCCGTATTCGATAATATCTTCTGGTATAACCTGCCCCAAAGTATCACTGTATTCGGTTTTTTCATCAACTGCACGTGATAATTCCGAATCGAACCCGATCATTTTTTTGCCAAGTCGCTTTTTTATTATGTTTTCCAGACCGACAAAAGTACCGCCGCAAATAAAGAGAATCTGTTCCGTGTTAATTTGTATGTAGGACTGCTCCGGATGTTTCCTTCCACCCTGCGGCGGAATGTTCGCGGTCGTTCCTTCGAGCATCTTAAGCAGAGCCTGCTGGACACCCTCACCGGAGACATCACGGGTAATTGAAACATTTTGAGAGGTTTTTCCGACTTTATCTATTTCATCGATATAAACAATTCCTCTCTGAGCCTCCTCGATATCATAGTCGGCGGCCTGAAGCAGTCGCAGCAGGAAATTTTCCACGTCTTCGCCGACATAACCGGCCTCTGTGACAGTTGTAGCATCGCATATCGCGAAAGGTACTTCCAGTTTTTGGGCCAGAGTTCTTGCAAGTAGTGTTTTACCGGAACCGGTCGGGCCGATTAACAGAACGTTGGACTTGTCTATCTCAATATCGCTGTCGTCACTATCGCTGTGCAGCAGCCGTTTATAATGATTATGTACTGCGACAGAAAGATACTTTTTTGCGTGCTCCTGCCCAATTACATACTGATCAAGGTATTCCTTTATCTCCTTGGGTTTGGGCATTTCTTTAATACTAAAGCCCCTGCTGACTCGCTTCTTGTTTTGCCGGATTATATTATGGCACAATTCCACGCACTCCGGACAAATAAAAACATTATTAGGCCCTTCGATAAGCGTGTCGGCCTGAGTTGACGACTTGCCGCAGAAGCTGCAAATCACCTTGGGTGTTCTATTATTAGGTCGTTTACCCATGATTATCGTCCTGTCCTGGTCAAATTTTACTCTTTTAGGCTATATATTATACCAAACCGCAGATATCTTTGTAGTTTGATAGCCCGGCCGTAGCCGCATCTTTTTCTTATGTCTTACCGTAAGTTTAATTACATAATCATATATTATAGTCATATATAACTCAGTTATAAAGTATCAAATCTGGAACAAAGATAAAGAATACCCGGAAAAATCAAACAACTAAGCTAACTAAAATCGGTCGAAAAGTTTCACACAACCGACTTCCGAGAAAAATTGATTTCTATTGTAGTTGTTTCATAAGTATCTGCGAATAAATAACTAATCAATAATAAAATGAACTCACCGTATTAGTGTTAAGCACAAACAGAAACAAAAAGCAGTCCGAAAAACATCTCTATTGTGCAACTGATAACTGAATTGCCCTGATAATCCGGACAGAATGTGTTTCTACTACCTCAATGTCATAATAAATTGGACTCTCAGTAGCCAATAATATATATTATACCCGCTTTTTCAGTGATAAATATGCTGTTTCAAATATAAAAGGCTGCTATTTAAACCTATGGGGCTGGGAGCCTGGATTGAGATATATCGTGATGTGTATTAAGCAACTTTTACAGTACGAGTGTTTTTCTTGATAGCCGCAACAGGAGAAAAATAATCACATGGCGAGTATGAAAAACGATATTTCAAACAGCCGAACAATCCCAGTCAATCCCGGAGAGCAGAATTATAACCGCGAAGATGAAATAAATCTGGCCGATTATCTCGACATTATCCACAAACGCAAATATTTCATCTTTTTATGTTCCGTATTACCCGCCCTGCTTTTCGGCATAATCCTGTTCATCTCGCCAAAAAACTGCAAAATTACTTACACTTATGATGTCGGGCAGAATAAAAAAGACCTTAATATGACGCTCGATAAATCCGGCAATATCGAGAATCCGAATAAACTCACAGCCGAATTAGAAAAGGACGAAATTCCTGCAAGAGACCGAAAAATACTGCTTGAGAGTTTCTTTGACTCAGAGAACCTGAACAAACTCGCCGCGAAACTGAAAGAAAACGGATTCGAAGAATATGCACGGGAATTATCCGGCGAAAAGATTCAAACCGGCATTTCGGGAACTTTGTTGACAATGACAGTAAACGGCGACTCGGGGCAGGATATGAGAAAAATATCTTCGATTGTCAGGGACAACTTTGAAACAAACCTGTTAACGTACGCCGCGAAACAGGAATCAAGCAACAATATCTCTATGCTAAAGAGCCGGATAGCTGAAATAGAAGAAAACAATTATAATACCGAACTGGAGCTGGACGGACAAAAGACGATATTAACGAAACTGAAAAATATGGCTTCAGCGGATCCAAATAACATTCGGGACGGCCTGGTTCCACATTCAGATAATGCAGGTGCAAACAAGGCATATCAACCCAGGGTATATCAGGTAAGAGCCGCAGAAGCAAACATAATTTCTATCGAAGAGACCGTCAGAACAAACCAGAAAAAATACTGTCACTATAAGGCCTTGATAGAGCTGAATGAGAAATTATTGAACGATATAAGGAACAATACATTCGACAACGCTCGGGAATTCCATTCTTTTTTGATTAATACAACAGGCAACTATCAAAGCACGGAATTTGAAAACTATTTAAACTCATATATCAATAAAATGGAAAATGCGATCTCTGCTAATACTGCCTTAATTGAAAATCCAAAGATTGATTTTGCTTCGAAAGACATTTTCAAAAAAAGCTCTATCGTATTTTTATTATTACTAATTATGACAATGTTTTTAGCTTTCTTGTTGGAAGCCGCCCAAAAGAATCGAGGTCCGGTTTCCTGAACGCTCCTATTTAACGAAAAAACGAAATTGCCGTCTCTTCTTTTGTTAAAACAGGGATGAGACGCTTGAAGGTTGCAGCCTTTTCTGTCTTGTTTATTTTTTAAAAAATTATCTGGTGCAACCCACGGGGACGAAGTCTAAATATTTTAATAGTACTGGAAAGCAGAGCTAATAAATGCAAAAGAGAAAAAGTGTGAAAAAAATATGTATCGTTATAACATCCCGTGCAAGTTACGCCCGGGTGAAAAGCATGTTGAAGGCGATTCAGAAAAATGAAAATCTGGAGCTTTTTCTGGTCGGTGCGGCTTCGCTGCTTCTCTATAAGTACGGCAACGCCGTGGAAATCCTCGAAAAAGACGGCTTCAAAATAAATGAAAAAGTATATATGGTCGTAGAAGGCGAAAATCCCACCACAATGGCCAAGACCGTAGGAATAGGAATAATAGAGCTTGCAACCGTTTTCGACAATTACAAACCCGATATAGTCGTGAGTATCGCCGACAGATTCGAGACAATCTGTACGGCAATAACCGCCTCATATCTGAATATTCCCGTAGCTCACATTCAGGGCGGCGAAATTACCGGTTCCATCGACGAAAAAGTTCGACACGCAGTGACAAAATTCTCTTCCCTGCATTTTGTCGCGAACGAGTTCGCCGCAAAAAGGGTAAGGGCCATGGGAGAAGCCAAAGAGAGCATCTTCGTCACGGGCTGTCCCTCGATCGATTTAGCCAAGGAAATACAGGGCAACTACCAGTTTATGACTACCGATTACCTGTATTCAAAATATGGAGGTGTCGGGGGTCTTGTTGATATAGACAGGGATTTCATCGTTGTTTTGCAACATCCTGTGACAACGGAATTCGGTAACGCATATCTTCAAATGAAGGAAACCCTGACGGCGGTTTACGAGTCGAAAATTCCGGCACTTGTTTTTTGGCCCAATGTCGATGCCGGCTCCGACTCGACTTCCAAAGCAATTCGGGAATTCAGAGAAAACTATAGTCCTGAAAAGGTGCACTTTTTCAGAAATTTCACACCTCATGATTTCCTGTCGCTTCTTTTGAAATCCAAATGTATTGTCGGGAATTCGTCTGTGGGCATAAGAGAATGCTCCTTCTTAGGCGTCCCGGCGATAAATATCGGCACACGTCAGAACGGCAGAGAACATGGCGAAAACGTCATTAATGTTTCCCACTCAAAGCAGGAAATATTAAAGGCACTGAAAAAACACGCCCGAAACGGCAACAGGTATCCTTCGACGACCTTATACGGCGACGGGACCGCAGGCAAAAAAATTGCAAAACTTCTGGAAAAGACAACTCCGAATATCGAGAAGAGATTTGTCGTATGAAAAAGATATTAATAGGCTACCCTCTCAACAGATATAAGGTGTTTGAGGAATTATTGCGTCCCTTGTCGAACGATTATTCTTTGGTTTTCAAAGACTACGATTATGACTGGCTTAAACATCATATCCATGAATTTGAGATAGTAGTTCCGAGCCTGAAAGTAATCGTCGATGATGCAATTATCGACAAAGCTCAAAAACTTCGGCTGATTTTTACGCCGACAACCGGCCGCGATCATATAAGGATCGAGAAAAAACCCAAGAAGCTCAAGGTGCTGACTCTCCACGATTACAGAAAAGAAATAGATTCCATCAGCTCAACGGCGGAACTGGGATTCTCCTTCATTTTATCCCTGTCACGAAAAATGCTGCACGCCCACAAGGACGTGGCGGAGTCGGCCCGATGGGAAAGGAACGATTTTCTCGGAACAGAGCTGAACAACAAGGTGTTGGGAATAATCGGGATGGGCAGAATCGGCCGGAAAATAGCGGGATATGGACAGGCGTTCGGAATGGAGGTAGTCTATTGGGATAAAATTAAACGCACCGAAGGAAAAAAGATATCCGGTCTGAACAGATTGCTCTCTGTTGCCGATTTCATATTCGTATCCGTCACTCTAACAGACAAAACCCGCCGTTTAATTAATATGAATAATATAGGTGACATCAAAAAAGGAGCAATCTTAGTGAATATATCACGAGGCGAGGTCATCGAAGAAAAATCGCTATGTTTCGCCTTGAAAAAAGGAATTCTTTCCGGCGTTGGTGTCGATGTCCTTGAGAAAGAGCTTCTCGATTATAAAAAGTCACCTCTTCTAATGTATGCCCGCAAGAATCCCGGCGCGAATATAATTATCACCCCCCACATCGGCGGAGCGACATTCGAGGCATGGAAGAAGGTTTTTAAGCTGGTTTGTGATAAAATTTCCGAGGAGATAATTCCAAATGACGACTAAAATCATAATAGAGGCGGCTTCCAATCATCAGGGTAACATTTTTCTTGCCAGAGAATTTATCAGAATAGCTGCGAAAACCGGCGCCGATTGTGTGAAGTTCCAATCCTCGCGATACGAAGATCTGACCGACAAGTCAGAGGCCCAGGCCGAATGGGTAAGGCAAACTTCCCTTTCAGATGACGACCATTTAGAGCTAATGGCGGAATGCTCGAAAAACAAGATAGATTTTTTAACCACCTGTTTCAGTATCAGCAGAGTTGACTTCCTCTCTTCACTGGGCCTGAAGGAAATCAAGATTGCAAGCCCTGATTTGGTGAGTTTTTCCATGATCGAAAAATTGGCCGATAAATTCGACCATCTAATTATTTCCACAGGAATGCACTCGGTCAGTGACATCAAAAGAGCAATCGACTTTTTAATTAAGAACAAAATAAATGCCACATTGCTGCACTCGGTTTCGATGTATCCGACACCATTAAACAAGGCGTTTATGCATAAGTTCCTGTGGCTCAAAGACAACTTCCCCAAAGTCGGATACAGCAACCATGTGCCGGACACCGAGCCGGTGAAATTTGCAATGGCTCACGGGGCACAGATAGTGGAAGTCCACATGAAATTAGGTAAGTACGGCCCAGGGCGAGCAGCAGACTGGGACCTTTCAGTTGAACAGGTGGAGGAATTACTCGGGTATCGAAATATCCTCGAAGAGATGTTGGGAAATGAGAAAGATTTAGACAACGAAGATTTCCTATATGAAGAAGAGGTGAAGGCGGCGAAAAGATTCGTGGGCAGATGGGGGCTCAATGCATGAATGTAGTCTTCGTCACACAGGGTGATTATGCTATTTTTTACCTGGATTTACTCCCTCTACTCAACCAGAAAACCACCCTGGATCGTATAGGTTTCTATGTCACCGACAAATTCAATTTCCCGCGTTATCAAAAAATGGCGGAAAGTTCGGGGCTGAAAATTGAATTTTTGAAAGGATGGGAAATAGTTTCCGCCGACGGGGAAAAGGCGGACATGGATTACCTCAAAGCGATTGAGAGCGAATTCGGAGAGCCGTTTTTATGGAACGCTCCGGTAATGGACAGGAGAGTATATAACGGCGTACTTACAAAATTTAAACAGGACTACAAGCCGAGATTCACTCACGAACAAATGCTGGCCATTCTGCAAAAAGGCTTTAAGGCCGTTTTGGAATTTATAGAAAAAATCCACCCGGACATTATTATAGGTGGATTCACGCCGGTTACATTAACCGAGTATATTTTCTATCGCTGTGCGAAAGTCAAAGGGATAAAATATATCAATCTGAATCCGACAAAAGTCCTCAACTGCGTCACCTTCTCGGAGGAAATTTACAGGGAGTTTCCTCACATCCGGAAAGATTATGAAAAATATTCGAACCAGACAAAAGAGGACGCCTTCATTGCAAAAGCCGGAGATTATATACAAAACAGAGACAGGAAATACGAAGGAGTAATAGTCTCTTGTCCCAAATTTCAATACAGGAATTTTTTTATTAGTGTGCTGAAGTGCCCTTTCGTTATGGCTAAATACTATTTAAAGAAAGCCTATTTAGACAACGAAATAAAAGGATACCACCGGGGTTATTATTACAGAAACATCCATAATCCGCTCAAAGACAAGTTTCTTCGAACAACTTTACCCTACTTTCCTGCGGAGAAACTGAATGAGCTGGAATATGCATATTATCCGCTGCATGTTGAACCGGAGATAGCCCTTTCTCTTTTCGGAAGGGAATATCTAAACCAGATAGAGCTTGTCAGAAACATCGCCAAATCACTTCCGGTCACATGGAAACTGGTCATCAAGGACCATCCCGCCGGAGTCGGCAGGAGAAATATCGGATATTATAAAAAACTTCTGGAAATCCCGAATGTGGTTCTGGTGAGTCACTATGTAGATTCAACGGCAGTAATTGAAAATGCGAAGATGGTTTTTACAGTATCCGGCTTTTCCGGTTTCGAGGCAATTCTCGAAAAGAAGCCGGTTATCACATTCGGTAAAACTTTTTACGATATTCTGCCAGACAGCATTGTCAGTCACGTAAAATCCCTGCAGGACCTCCCTAATACAGTATCGGAACTTTTGGAAAATTACAAATACTCCGAAAAAGACGTTGTTTGTCTTACCGCAGCGGTTATGAAGAACTCGATTCCTCTGAACCTGTATGAAAAAGTGCTGAACAAAAAAGAAAGAATCACCGTCGAAAACAAAACATTTGACGACCAAAAAAGGGATTTTGTGGATTTCATGCTCAGATGCATAAGCTAAATCCACAAAATAAATATGCCTCAAAGAAAAAAGTTATTTTTAAGATAGAAGATCAATGGTAGCAACAGATAAAAATCCGAAAATAGTGGCAATCATCCCCGCACGAGGCGGCTCCAAGGGCATTCCGCACAAAAATATAAAACTACTCGACGGCAAACCCTTGATTCATTACGCGATTGAATTAGCCAAAGAGGCTCAGAGAAAAGGAGTGATTTTCGACCATATCGTATCCACAGACAGCGAGGATATTGCTTCGATAGCCAAAGAACTGGAAGGAAATGTCCCCTTTCTCAGACCGGCGGAATTAGCTACCGACGGCTCGGCGGTTGTGGATACCGCAATACACGCCGTCAACTGGTGGGAGAAAAATCAAGGAGATATAATTCACGGCATTTTGATTCTGCAACCTACAAATCCCCTGACCGCCGGAGAAGATATCGAAAACTCGGTGAAGCATTATTTAGACAATCAGCCCGAGGCGAAATGTTTGATTTCCGTATGCGATGCCCAGCATATCAGGTTATCGAGCCTTTACCATGAGAAAGGCGGATATCTGGAGCAAGTATTTAAAGATGTTGACCCTGCAGAAAGAAGGCAGGCCTTAAAAAAATTATATTGGCGCAACGGAGCCGTATATATTACACGTCGCGACCTGCTGTTGGGAGAACGAAGAATAATAAACGAAAATCCTCTTTTTTACACAATGCCGAGGGAACGCTCCGTTGCTATCGACGATATTTACGACTGGAATATCGCGGAATTATTTATAAACCGTGCAGGTAAATAAAATGGAGGTCGTATTTTAAGCAGGAATATTGAAAAAACTTTGAGTGACATTAATTTCGATTATGACTCTCAACCAAAAGAGCATATTCAATCCTGCAATATATGCGGATCACTACGTTCTATCGTTATTTCAAAAAAGGACCGCTACGGTCTTAATGCTTCCGCCCGCCTTTGCCTCGGATGCGGAGTGGTTTATATATCCCCCCGGATGACTGCGGAAGGTTATAAGCTTTTCTATCAAAAATTTTACCGGCCGTTAGTAAGCTTTTATTTAGGCAAAAAAATTGACAGCTCGACAATAATAGAAGGGCAAAAAGAATACGCCCGGGAAGTTTTCGACTGGATGGAAGCGTACATACCTGAAAATAAAAAGATATTAAAACTTTTAGATGTTGGCGGCTCAACAGGTATCGTGGCAAAGGTCTTCAGGGATAATCTGGAGGCATTAGGTTATCGCGTAGAAGCTACGGTTATAGATCCGTCACCGGATGAGTTAGCTGTTGCGAAAAAATTCGGTCTAAAAACAATTGAAGGACTCATGGAAGAAAAAAATATCCGAAAGAACTCATGGGACCTGATTTTACTGTGCCAGACTATAGATCATCTGATGGATGTGACAAAAACAATTTCGGTTATCAGAAACTCGCTGAAAGAAGATGGTCTTTTATTTGTGGATATCGTTGACTGGGAATACAATGTCTGCAGAAAAAGCGTCCGGGATTCGATAAAAATTGACCATCCGTTTAATTTTACCAGGCAAACCATCGTACCTCTTTTAGGGAACGTAGGCTTTCAGATAGTCTCCGAATCTATACTATCCGACGGCCATCTGATTGGCTTTGTCTGCAGGAAAGCTAAGCGGACTAAATGCGCGTTTTCTCCGCTTCATGCAGAATCATTGCTTTCTCTGGTTAGAAAAAAACAGGCTCTCCAGAAATGAATCAGCCTCATTCCGATTATCTATTCGAAAAAAACTATAAGCATACATCAGAGTTATCCGGAATATGAAAACAATATTCGTAGTAGTTCAAAGCGGTTTTATGACCCGGTATATCCTGCGAAGCGGAATCCTCGATATATTGAAAAAATCATATCGGATTGTAATTCTCTCGCCTAACAGCCACGAGGAGTATTTTATACGGGAATTCGAAGATGAAAATGTCCACATCGAACCACTGCATTCCGAACTTTACGAAGATTACGAAAAAAATCACCCCTTCGAGCGGTTTTTACGGCAGATAAGATGGTACATTCTTCCTTCAAGCTCTACAGTTAAGTTACGAAGGAAGTCCTTTTTAAGGAACATGATACGAAGCAAAAGTATAAAAAACATTTTAAAGGCCGCCGTAATATGGTTTCTGTCATTAGTACTGGAGAATTCCAGGACAGCAAGAAGGCTATTTTTGAAAATAGAATGCCGTCTTTTCTCCCCTCGTAGTCACAAAGAGATTTTCGACAAATATAAACCATCTGCAATAATCACTTCTTCTCTGGGCTATCTCGGATACGACCATTTCATCATGCGCGAAGCTAAAATTGCGGGAACAAAAATTCTCGCAACTTTGCTTAGCTGGGACAATACAAGTTCCAAAGGTCTGAAAGGCGCCACCGCCGACAGCATTATCGTATGGACCGACAACATGAAGGAAGAACTAATCAGGCACTACGACGAAGACGACAAAAAGATTTTGGTAGGCGGCATACCTCACTTCGATATATATTTTCAGGAAACAAATCTTTCTAAAGAGAGATTCCTTAAAAAATATTCTCTGTCTCAGGATAAAAAAATAATCCTTTATGCCACGCGATCTCCCAATAAATATCCCTGGAATCCTGTAATCATCGAAAATTTCATCGAGGCTATCGAGGATAACCGTTTCGTTGTACCTGTTCAGCTTCTTGTCAGAGTTCATCCGCTGCACTACGAGCTTCATGATAATTTAAGATACAAGGGTATCTGTGACAAATATAAAGAAATTGAAATGAAAAATCCTGAATTGGTACACTTCGATTACCCGGAAATTCTTTCCTCATCCCTCAAATGCGATATGCCCTATTCGGATATCGAATCTCTCAAAGAGATGCTTCGTTTCTCGGATGTGATGATATGTAATTTTTCCACGATGATGATAGAAGCGAGCATCTTTAATCTTCCCTTCGTAAATATCGCCATATACGGACATAACAAGGAAATCGGTTCCGATACCAGGAATTTTTCCGACCAGTTCGTACATTTAAGAAGATTAAAAAACGCCGGCAAAGTGGCCTATTCTTTCGAAGAGTTAATAGAAGCCATCAATGACTATCTTCAAAATCCCGAAAAAGACGCCGGTCAAAGACAAGTGGTGGTCGAGCATGAGTGCGGACCGAATAAAGGAAATTCCGCCAGGCTCGTGGCGGATATCATAGGAAACGCTCTTGAGCTCGAACCTCAATTGAGTGAATGTATAAGTCATTAAAAAATACACACAGTATGAAGACCTGTGACATAGTTCTTGTTTTTCCCAACTTCAGAAGGAATGCTGCATATTTAAGCATTATCAAATACCTTTCCAGAGACTTCGATATCGGCATAATAAAAGTTCCCATTAACAGCCCCGGAAAGACAATTCACGTTGATAAGCTTTTCCTTGAAATGTGCGAAAAGCTCGGAGCGGAAATAATCCGTCCCGGCGAAAAAGTTTCCACAAATCTGCTCATCGTCCCCCAGTGGCAGTATTCACAGGATGCCGTCACTGTCATAAGAAACACTGTGAGCGAATCCCAAAAAAACATCTGTACCTGCGCATTAACATGGGCGGGCATGAACGACGAGCTTTTCGAGACGTTTGACATACATAAAATTTTTGTGACCGATAAAAATCTGTTTTCATTTTTATTGAAACGAAAGAATCTTCCCATAAAATTCCACCAGGAGATAGTCGAGGTCGGCCTTCCTTTCGAGAAGTATCCCGTCTTCGACGAACCACTCGATATAGACTACATAATTGCTATGCCCACTCCCTTTAGCTTCCCCCAGGAAATAAGCAAGATTGTATTCCTGGAAAACATATCGAAAGTATTAAATGAGATATCTCAAACAAATTCCGATTATGTGGTCGCAATGAAAAGACACAACGCCACAAAAAGCGAGCATTTCCTCAACAGAAAATTCGTAATTCTTTCTTCTTTCCTGAATAAGCTCGGGTTAAATTTCCTCACGAAGCCGATAAGGCATGGAAGCTCTTTTTCATTATTGGCCACAATAGATTCATTATATCATGGCATACTTAACAGGGTGACGCCTCTCGACAAACATACGCCGAATTCGGAGTTCCCGCTCGAAATATTTTTGCCGTTCGTAAAAAAAGGCGTAATCGGCGGCCTAAGCAATACCATGTGGGGTGCGTTGTTTTTTAGGAAGCCGTACTTCAATTGCATACCCGATTCCGTCAGGCAGCAATTAGACAATAACCTGACGCTCAAGATATCATTAGATTATTTCGGTATTCCCTTTTGCAACGACAGTTTAATGTTCGATACCGCCAATTTTAAAAAAATCAGCGATTCGACCAGAAATGCCGACCTTTTGGAAATCTTAAAAAGAGAATTGCACAAGAAATGAAAGAAATTTCCGCAGTTATCAACGCTCGATTACAGTCAAGCAGAGTTCCCGGAAAACTCGTCAGGCCTTTTGCCGGTTCCACCCTTATACAAATCGCCCTTTCAAAACTCGACCAATTACATTGTTTCAAACACAGATATTTAGCCTGTGCCGAGGAGCAACTGATGCAATTCGCATCCGACTATGCCAATGTCGAAGTTTTGCACAGAGACATGAAAACCGTCCTCAAAGGAGTGCATCCGCTGGAAGTCACACTTCGGCACTATCTTGATGTCCCTACCGAATGGATCTTCGTGGTCAATCCCTGCCAGCCGTTGCTGTCGCCGGAGTCATTAGAAAAAGCATTTGACTTGTTCCAGAAAACAGAATATAAATCCTACATCTCGGCGGTTCCCGTCAGAGACTGGATTTTCGACCAGGACGGAAATCCCGTGACGCATAAGGACGTGAAGGTGCTGGCAACGAATAAAACAACCGTCCACTACAGAGTTTCCCACTCTTTTTATATCGTTAACAGGGAACATTTCAGGAATACGGGATTGCTGTGGTCTTTTACCCGAAACGATCCCTATTTAATTACGATATCTCAGCGGGAGGCGCTTGACGTTGATACCGAACTGGAATTTTTAGTAACGGAAGAATTTTACACAAGGCACTGCAATCACAGTATGTGACGATCTTAAATGAAACGATTTGAATATCTATCCAAAATAAGAGTGTTTTTGTCATTCTTAGGCCCATTTCGAGTTTCGGCCGCAATTCTTTTTGTTCTTACTATTATTTCCGCCCTCGCTGAAAGCCTGGGGCTGGGTATGGTTTTGCCGCTTCTGGAGGTTGCGGTCCAGTCGGATCTTGACGATACGTTAGGAGCAAAATATTTGGCTCCGCTTTTGAATATTTTCCCGGACAACTCTCATCTGCTCGTAGTCGGCGGGCTTACTATATTTCTGATCATGTTTAAGAATCTTCTCGTGGTATTAAGGAAATATTACTCGAACCAGTTTATCGAAGGTATTCGCAAATACTGGGCAAGTTCAATCATGAAGAATTACCTGTACGCAGATTTCGCATCACTGCTGAAACAAAGACAGGGAGTATGGCTAAACAATATGATTTACGAACCTTCCTGGGCTTGTAAGTGTCTAAAGGACATGATTGATTTCTTTGCAAAAAGTACGGTCGCTTTTTTTATAATCGCTATGTTAATTATAGTGAACTGGCGTATTACTCTTACCGTTTCCTGTGCATCTCTCTTTATAGCATTTAGCTTTTCGAGGTTATCGCACAAGTACTCGCGTACGGTCGGGAAGAAGAAAGTCAAGCTAAACCAGCAAATCAGCAGTATAGCTACCGAGAGTATCTCCGGTGTGCGCCAAGTTAAAATTTTCTCCATGGAGAACCGTGTTATTAAAGAATTTGCCGGTAAACTGGCAACTTTCAGACATATTATTGTCAAATTCAGAGCAATCGCGAGCTTGCCTGAAGCCATTACAGAAACATCTGTTGTGGTAGTTATGATGGGAGTCCTTCTCTATTATCATTACATCAAATCCGTCAACCTTACGTCTATCTTGCCTATAGTCGGTCTATTCGTAGTTTGCGCCCAAAGGCTGTTCAGTAATGTTAGCACTCTGTTCTCGCAGAGGATGACAATTATTTCGCATTTAGCATCCCTCAATCTGGTACATGACCTTGCAAATAACAGTTCTTTTATAGCTGAGGACACCGGTGGAAGTGAATCCATAGAGTCACTGAAGGAAAAAGTCGAGCTCCGGGACATGTCCTTTACATACTCCGGCAGAGAAAATTTATTCAACGGATTGAATATGGAGTTTAACAAAGAGAGTATAACGGCGATTGTCGGCCCTTCCGGCTCCGGCAAATCTACACTCTGTGATTTGGTGTTAAGATTTTTGAAGCCTTCGGGCGGCGGAATTTATGTCGATAGAAAGAACATAAATACCTTTAATATCAATTCATGGCGAAATCTTATTGGTTATATTCCTCAGGATATTTTCCTTTTCAATACCACGGTTAAGGAGAATATTCTTATAGGCAAACCGGACGTTAACGATGAAGAAGTGTTTAAAGCCGCAAAACTGGCAGCAGCCAATGATTTTATCGAAATGCTTCCACAAAAATACGATACCCTTATCGGCGACAATGGTGTCAGTCTGTCAGGAGGAGAACGCCAGCGTATTGCAATCGCACGGGCTTTGGTTCGTAATCCCAAAATCCTTATCTTCGATGAGGCAACAAGCTCCTTGGATGAAGAATCGGAGGGGCTGATCTTAAAGTCCATCAAAACTCTCGCTGTCGGAAAAACCGTCATTATTATCTCGCACCGATTTTCAACTCTGAGAATCGCCGATTTCATCTATTTTCTGGATAACGGCACCGTAGTAGAATCCGGCACTTCTGAAAAGTTAAACAGAATCAAATCTAACTTCGCAGGATAAGGAGTGTTTTAAACCGTTAAAAATCAGCCTTTGGCAAGTTTTATCTTCTCTTTCAATCCCTTGTAATCTATCGCGTTCTTACATCCTCCTTTGATGTCGTTAATTGTCACGCGTAAATAAGCACAAACATGCTATCCTGAGTTATAACATGAGCGATACAGTCTCTTTTTCAAAGTCAGATTTATTGAAATGGCTGGATACATTAAAAATCAATCATGAGCATAGATACCGTTTTGCCAAATCCTCGGACGACAGTATTTTTTGCAGTTGTTTTGCCCTTTTTATCTTAGACATTTTTAAGGAAACAGAAAAGTTCACAGAAAAGGAAAGGCAAAGCTGGATTTCATATATTCAAAGCTTTCAAAACAAAGAGTTCGGCTACTTTGAGCCTGAGCAATACTATCACAAAGACAAGGAGCGAAATCGTTATCAACTAACCTGCTTTTGTTTGAGCGCCCTTGGAATACTTGATGCGGAGCCGGAATCTCCCCTGAAATTTATCCGGCAGTGGAAAACACCGGATGATATCAAGAATTATTTATACGAAAGAGGCTGCAACGAAGGCAAGCCCGGTTCGGGCAATAAAGCAATGTTCCTTGCAATATTCCTGATATACGAATACGAAAGAACAAAAGAAAGCCATCTGCTCGAGAAGATCAGTGCCTGGTTCGAATTTCAAAATGAAACACAAAACCGAAACGGATTTTGGGGAAAGGATTTAAAGTCACATTATCTCCACGGCCTGCAAAACGGCCTTCATCAATTGGTCATATACTTCTACCGGCAGAAAGAAATCCCCAAGCTCAACAGAATAATCGATATCGCTCTAATGTCTCAGGACAGGCGGGGATTTTTCGCTCCCACTCCCGGCGGTGAAGCATGCCACGACTACGATGCAACTCACATCCTTGCCATGGCTCACAGAACAACAGACTATAGACAGGACGATATACAAGCGTCTCTGAGAAAGGCACTTGATGCGATATTCAGTACCTGCAACAGCGATGGAGGATTTTGCCAGTCAAAATCAAAACTTTCAGGGCTGATGGATTTTTTTAAATATGTCCCAACCTACTTTTCGAATCGTTCGCCTTATTTATGGTATTACAGGGCAAGGGTTTCCCTCGGTATCGTGCTAAAAAGGAAAAACGAAATCTATAACGGCTGGATACGAAAACCGATACTTTGGAACGAGAGTAATTTGTGGGATACATGGTTTCGTTCTTTGGCCCTGGCGGAAATCGCGCAAACCATTAAAAATCCCATATTACAGGATTTCAGGAACGTTAATTTTCACAAGATTCCCGGACTTGGCTATTTCCCACAACAGTCTGAGTCCCTTACGTGAGCAGGATGCTTAAAAAACTCGTGTATCCCTCAACCGCGATAATACCTTCGACGCAGGCCAACAGTGTTCAGGTAATGAAGATGTGCAATGCCCTGTGTCGATTTGATTTCGATGTAACGCTTCTGGCCGGCACTTTCGGCCGAAAGAAAAATATCGATGTTTTCGACTATTACGGCATCAAGAATACGTTTTCAATCGTCAGAAAAACGACCGGTTGTCACCGAGGCTCGAGCTTCCTTCTTTCTTTGCGGCTTATTCCGATCCTGAAGAGGTTGGCCGGAAGCAAACAGGATACTATTTTCTACGGGAGGGATGTCATCGCCCTTTACATTTTGGCTCGGGCGGGCCGGGATGTGATATATGAAACACATGATATAGCAAGGAAGGGACCAAGGGGCTGGGCCGAAAAAAAAATAATACAGAGCCTTAATCTTTCCAGGATAGTTTTTATCTCCGAGGAGCTAAAAAAAGCATACATCGAGAAGTACGGCGTTTTATTGACCGACAAAAAGCTTATCGTCGCGCCGGATGCCGCAGACGAACAACCGAATTTTACTGATACCGTCCACCTCAACGGTGACACCGATTTTAATGCCTGTTACATAGGAGGTTTTCACAAGGGCAGGGGTATTGAGCTAATCATGGAAATTGCAGGGAAAATGTCGAACGTCGGTTTTCATCTTTTCGGAGGCACGGATCGTCAAATCAGTCAGCTCAGACAAAAGAGTCCCCCGAACGTGCATTTTTACGGGTACATAACACCCGCCCGGACTTATATGGCACGTAATGCCGCCGATGTCCTCTTAATGCCGTATCAAAAAGATGTGATGGTCGCACAAAACGCCTCCGAAACATCCCGATGGATGTCACCGATAAAACTTTTCGAGTATATGTCAAGTAAGAAACCGATTATAAGCTCCAACCATAAAGTGTTGCAGGAGGTACTCGAACATAACCGTAATTGTTTGTTATGTGAATCCGATAATGTAGAGCAATGGATTCGGGCCATCAGGAACATTCAAGGGGACAGGAAACTATACAAGGACATAAGCGAAACGGCCTACAGAGATTTTATTGAACATTACACTTGGGACAGGAGAATTCAGCGTATTTTATTCGAAAACTAAATTATATCGACCAATAATGCTTAAACAAAAGTATGCTGTAACATAAAACAGGAAGGAATACTATTATCATGCCGGAACAAACTATGACAAAACACGATGCTCTCACGGAAGAAGAAATGTCCGGCTTCTACATGAGCCCGAGGATATTCAGATTCATCGAACACTTCCGTAAGAAAATGAATCTGGATAAAAGTGACATGAATATATTGGATTGGGGATGTGGAAGAGGTCGCTCTGTTGCATGGCTAAGAGAGCTGGGATACAACGCTTTTGGAACCGATATCGATCCCGAGCCTGTCAATAATAGTCGCAAGCTGCTCTCGGCACGCGGGCTTGATGCCGATCTTTTAATCTCCCTGATGGAAAACGGCGTAGAGAAAAAGTTCCCGGACAATTTCTTCCATCTAAGCTTTTCCGAAGGAGTTTTCGAGCACGTCAAGGACCTCGAACAAGTCGCTGCAAATCTCAAAAGATTGACAGCCCCCGGAGGCGTCGGCGTACATTTTTTCCCCGCCCACAAACATTTTGTCGAAATTCACCTTTTTATGCCTTTCCTGCACTGGCTCCCGAAAAACAGGCTGCGGAAATTGTACATTTCACTCTTACTGTCGTTGGGCAGAGATCCCGGATGGAAAGAACTGCAGGGAAAAAGTCGGCCGGAAAAAGTGCAGGCTTACTACGAATATATAAACAATAAAACATATTACAGGTCTCCGCGTACTATAACGGATATTTTTAAGCGCAATAACTTCGAGGTCGATTTCATACCTCTGGCCGACTTCGGGCTGGAGAAGCATCCGCTGCTGGAAAAATTAGTGAAACTCAAATTTCTGCAACCACTGCTCAACTGGGGCATGTTAAACTTCGGGCAGGTGGGATTGATAATAACCAAAAAAGAGGATTAATCTATTCGGCGATTTTGCTTCACCTCACCGAATCGACAAACAAAGTATTGTAACACACAACGAGCTATTCAGATGAAATTCCTGACAAGACAAGTATTTTCACCGGGAATGATTGTCCTGATTCACGTCGCATTCTCGATAAAGTTGATTATGGCATGGACAATCATCAAGAGAAATTGGGATTTCAGCGTGACTTCCTTCTCCAACGAGAACTTCTATAGGGGCGGAGGCCCCGACCATTTCAGCTTAGCTGCCGTTGCGATCGGCGCCATGTTCAAATATCTGCATTTCAACCACCTGACTTTCTATTTATTCAATACATTTTTAAGTGCTGTAACGGTTATTGTGTTCTTTAATATGGCCCGCATGTGTCTTGACAGGAAACTCTCACTTTATATAACTGCGATTTTTGCGCTCAATCCCGAGTTTGTTTTTTTCAATAACTTTGTTCTCAAGGAAAACATAATTATCCTGGCAATCGTTGTTGTTATGTATTTGTTTTTCAAGGCCCTGGCTACGAATTCGCTTCGTTACAAGATACTCTTTTGCCTTTTGCTGCCTCTTGTTCCCGTGCTGAGAAAGCCTCTGGTTTTGATGGTACTTATGCCGATTGTTTTCTTGCCGAAATGCACGAAAAAGCTCATACTTATATCCGGAATTGCAGCAACATTCTGTGTATTAATCTACTTACTTCAATTATGCTGGACCGTGGACATCGGCAATTACGGCGCAACGAAAACCATACTGAAAGATATTTACGGCGCCCCGACTACTATTAAGCTTTGTACCATTTTCTTAACACCCTCATTACTGGCGGAATATCTTTTCCGAAGCACTCTTTACTACATAAGGCCCGGCTGGAGCGCGGGTATGAAGTTTAATTCGTTTCTCGTGCCATATACGTTAATTGTCGTATATATTTTCATAGCGAGCCTGCGGTACAGGCATTTCTTAAGCCCTATCTATAACAAAGTATATCTGACTATCGCTTTGATTATAATCGGGACAAGTCTTGTTCTGATTATTTACGACCCGATCGAAAGATATCGCTACAGTGTTTATCAGTTCGGTTTCACGCTGCTTATCTTGAATCTCCGGGGATACCAGGAACACATTAACAGTTATTTGTGCCCGGCGACAGCCGAAATGCAGGCGGCGGCCGAACATGTAACAACCTGAGATAAGAATCAGTCGGAAGATATTAACGGAAATGAACGAAAACAATAAGATTCACGTTCTTTATCTGGTCAGTCGGCTGCGCCGGCAGGGTCCGATCTTCCAGCTTTACAACATTATTAAATACCTCGACCGGGAAAAATTCCATCCATACATCGTGACTCTTTCTCCGGAAGCCCCCGAATCTTATTTTACGGCTTTCGAGAAAATCAACGTCGAGTGTCGCTCTCTCGGCTTATCGCGAATTGCCGGCATGATACTCGGACCGAAGAAAATAAAAAAATTTATCAACGAGAATCCCGTTGATCTTGTCCATGTATTCGATTATCGTTCCACCCTGCTTTGCGCGAATCTGTCCCTTGATATACCGCGAGTTGTAACCGCTCGCCAGTCTTACCGTCAGGTTTTCGGCCCGGTACTCGGCCGGTTCATGATGAAAACTTTTTCACGGGCATGTGGAAAATGCGAACGTACTGTGGCAGTTTCCAATTCTATTGGAAACTTAATTGAAAATGGAACCTTCCGCCATATAGATATTATTCATAACGGCATCGACCGGGACAAATTCAAACCCGTTGACATAGAAGAAAAAAAACGCCTGAGAGCGCATCTCGGTTTGCCTACGAATAAACGCATATTTGTGAGCGTGGGCTTTTTGTCCGAGAACAAAGGTCTGCCCACCCTTATCGAGGCTTTTAACAAGAGCCGGGAAAGCCTGTCGGATGTTTTAGTGTTATTAGGCAGCGGCCCTTTGCGGGAAAAATGCTCCCGTCCTGTGACCGGAAAAAGCGACATCCGGCCGATTGGTTTCGTCGAAAACGTGGAAGATTACCTCGGCGCCGCCGATGTATATGTCTCCGCCTCTCTGACCGAAGGTTGCCCGAATGCCGTCATGGAAGCGATGGCCTGCGGTCTGCCGGTCATCCTGTCCGACATACCGGCACATCGCGAGATTCTTGATTTCGATAAAAGAGCAGGACTGCTTTTTCCAACAAAGGACATCGATTCGTTGTCCAATGCGTTCTCCAAATGCTTCGACGGAGATTACTCGGAAAAATCCCGCGCGGCCCTGAACATAATCAATAACCATCTGAATGCCGAAAATATGTCCCGGAAATATCAGGAACTCTATGCCGAGCTGTGTGCATAATGTATCTGTCAATTTCTATCGTCAACCATAATAACAAAGAATATCTCAAGAGCTGCCTGGATTCTATCTATTCACATGCTCCGGAAACGAGCTTCGAGGTCATCGTTGTCGATAACGGTTCTTCCGACGGAAGTGCGAATGCGGCTAAAGATGCTTTTCCTTCGATAAATCTCATAGAAAATCCCGACAATCCGGGATTTGTCAAGGCGAACAACCAGGGGATTCGAACATCTCAGGGACGATACGTTTTGTCTCTGAATAATGACACTATAATCGAAGACGGCACTCTCGACGGCTTGGTTGGGTTCATGGATGAACACTCGGACGTCGGCGCCTGCGGTCCAAAAGTACTGAACCGGGACGGCTCGCTCCAGTACCAGTGCAGGAGGAACTTTCCCACCATATCGTCGTCGCTGTTTTACTTTTTAAGACTGCACAGGCTGTTTCCCCGAACCGAACGCTTCGGACAATACCTGATGACACATCGTAATAATGACGAGGCAGGCGAGGTGGACTCCGTCTCCGGATGCTGTATGATGGTCCGGAGAGAAGTAATCGAGCAGGTCGGTATCCTGGACGAGGATTTCATCATGTACGGCGATGATTTGGACTGGTGCTATCGAATAAAACAGGCGGGCTGGAAAGTTTTTTATGTGCCCGACTACCGGATAGTACATTTCGGGGGACAGAGCAGCCGAAATCTCTCCCGCAAGTGCATTGTGCTGTTCTATCGTGCGATGAAGATTTTTTACCGCAAGCACTATGCTCTCAAACACTCTTTCATAGTAAATTATCTCATCTATGCAGGGATATACCTAAAAGCTTTTGTCGCTCTTTGTGTTAATTTTTTCCGGAAAGAAAAAGTCGTCGGCTCGAAAAAGCCGACGGCCTGACGGCAGAATAAAAGATGCTTCCATTACCGACGGTGACACCTTAAGCAGCTTTAAAATATATGAAGATACTTTTAATCAGCGCGATTAATCCTCACATCGAGATTGAAACAAGATACCCTCAGCTCGGATTGGGGTATTTAGTGAGTTATGCCAGGAAAAAACTGGGAAAGAATACCCACGAATTTAAAGTTATCAATAAGAAAGTCGAAGAAACCCTGGAGTCCTTCAACCCCGATATTGTCGGTATCAGTTGTTTTTCCCCGAACTACGGTATAGCGAAACGTTACGCCCGTCTTTGCAAACAAAGGAACCTGCCGGTTATTGTCGGTGGTATCCATATTTCATTATTGCCGGAGTCCTTCTCCGAGGACATGGATATTGGTATCCTGTTCGAGGGCGAGCAAACGATGGCCGAGCTGATAAATTTGTACGATTCATCCGGGCGATTCGATAATGAAAACCTTTCATCCATCCAAGGGATTTTCTTTCGCTGCGAAGGGAAGTTACATTTTACTGAACCAAGGCCATTGATTGACAAAATCGATACCATCCCGTATCCGGCCAGAGAGCTGCTCAATCTAAAAGGTACGCATCACTCGATGTTCACTTCGAGAGGCTGCCCGTACCGATGTGTTTTCTGTGCATCAAGCCGATTCTGGTCCACTACGAGGTTTGCCTCCGCGGAATACATTGCAGGAGAAATTAAGGAACTCTACTTTAATTACAGTGCAAAACTGATTAGCTTTTATGACGACCTGTTCATTGCCGACAAGCGGAGACTGCGTGAATTACTGGATATTCTTGATCGCGAAAATATCCTCGGTAAGGTTCATTTTTCTTGTTCGGCACGGAGCAATCTCGTTAACGACCAAATGGCGAAGCTATTGAGGGAATTGGGTATTGTCTCGGTAGCCTTGGGCCTCGAATCGGGACACCCGCGTGTTTTGAAGTATCTCAAAGGCGGCAATGTCACGGTTCAGGATAATGCCACCGCCGTGAAAGCACTGGCCCGAAATGGAATTACTCCGAATGCCGCTTTCGTTATCGGTTCGGCCACCGAAACGAAAGAAGAGATAATGACCACGTACAATTTCATAAAAACCGTGCCTTTGAGAAATTTCAACGTGTACGTGATGACTCCGTTTCCGGGGACGCCCATCTGGCAGCAGGCCTTAGATAAGGGGCTTATCGACGAAGATTTCGACAATTGGCCGGTTTTGGATTCCGTTCATTTTAGCAAGCACTATAAAAAGGCGATAATCGTCTCCGAGAATTTATCGAGGGAAGAGCTGCACGAAATTTATAAAACATTCCAGCGGTTAAGATACCGGGTTATCTTCAGAAATATATATCGTCATCCATTTATCAAAGATGTTCCAAAAATGTGCTGGTCACTGGCCAAAGAAAGACTTGTTACGGCAGTACGAAGATGAAAATATTATTGGTCGATCCTCCTTTTTATCGATTCATCAAATATTACAATAGATATTTCCCCCTGGGACTGACATATCTTGCCGCCGTTTTGCGTGACAACGGTCACCAGGTGCTCATATACGACGGCGATGCAAACGTAGAAAAAGCAATGGAGATGGACTTTTCCGCCCTCGAAGAAAAATATCCCGAATATATCAGGAATGTTAGCCGGATGTCGCATCCGATATGGGGCGAATGGCGAGATGTTTTGAAAGATTATAAGCCCGATCTGGTGGGCATTTCCGTCTATACCGTCAAGATAGCTTCGGCGTTCAGGATAGCAAAAATTGTCAAAGACTTTAATCCCGATATTCCGGTGGTATTCGGCGGGCCGCATCCGTCGGTCAAGAGCGACGAATCACTGAAAATAGCTCCCTTTGTTGATTTCGTTCTAAGAGGAGAGGCTGAATTTTCTTTTGCCCGGCTGGCAGAGACAATCGAAAAAAAAGAGGACTTCAGTGACATCAAGGGCCTTAGTTTCCGCAAAAACGGACAAATATCTCACAACCCGGACACCGATTTTATCGAAGACCTCGACCGGCTTCCCTTTCCGGCAAGGGACCTGCTTATGAACAGGAACACATATACCTCGGAAGATATGGGCCTGTTAATGAGCGGGCGGGGCTGTCCTTTCGAATGCACGTTCTGCTCGTCGGCGGGAGTATGGGGCAGGAAAGTCAGGTTCAGGTCGATTGAAAATGTTTTAGACGAAATGCAACAGGTTAAGTCCGCGTACGGCACTGTTCAATTCAGTTTTAAGGACGATATTTTTACAATCAACACAAAAAGAGTCCTGGAATTCTGTAAATTATTGAGGGAAAGAAAACTTAACATCAAATGGGACTGCAATGCACGGGTGAATCTCATCGACGAATCACTACTTGCCGAGATGAAGTCGGCCGGCTGCAACGGCATAAAATTAGGCATAGAATCCGGCAGCGATCGAATCCTGAAAGACGTGATGAAAAAGAAAACAACCGTTGCTCAGATTAAAAACGCGGCCGAGATGATACGCAAAGCCGGAATACACTGGACCGGATATTTTATGATGGGCCTGCCGACGGAAACCGAACAGGAGATGAACCAAACTCTCGAACTAATGCGGCGGATAAAACCTGATTTTGCTTCGCTGTCCGTATATGAACCGCTGCCCGGCACCCAATTGTATCATACCGGTGTCACCGCCGGCCTTGTCACCGACGAGAGAAGCTTAGACGATTTTTTTAACATATCTCCGAAATATTATTACTTTAAAAATATCAATAACAGAATCGATACAATGCCGGACGACAAATTCAGGGCCATCGAGCAGTTTATGAAAACCAGCTTTCACAGGTATAATCGCGGCCCGGCACGCATATACAAACGGGCCAAAGCGAGAAGTGCATTGTACCTTAAAAAGCCCGCGGTATTAAAAAACGATATTACCAGGTTTTTGGCATGGCTCAGGTAACCATTCGAAAAGTTCCTGAAATCCATTCCAAAATTATTCGATATGCAAAAAAATAAAATTCCAATAATAACCACACGAATCGTTCTGGTTTTTGCCGACATGCTTGTATTGAACGCTTCCTTTATTTTATCTTTTCTAATTAGATACGGCACCGACATCCCCAAACACTGTTTTCCCGCTTATCAAAACAGCTTTCTATTCCTGACACTTATATATGCTTTATCGCTGTCTTTTTTCAGGGTCTATAAAAACAGGTTCAAATCTTCGTGGGACCTGTTTAAGAGAATCTTTTTGGGATTATTTTTCGGAACATTACTTAGCATAGTGTTCGTCTATGTCTTCAGAGTAAAATGGGGCGCTTTCCCGACGGGCATTTTTGTCATTTCGTTCTTTTTGAACCTGCTTTTCATCTTTAAGCTAAACCAGTATGTTCTCAGGGCCAAAAGAAGAATTAAAAAAAGAGTTGTAGTCATCGGACGGGATGACGTGGATGATATTATCGAGAAAAGAGTTGTCGTTAAAAAAATTAAGAGCGACCAGATAGACCTGTTGCTGACATATAAAGATATCGATGAAGTTGTTATATGCGAGAAAATTCAAAACGAAAAAGACCTGAGTCTCCTGTTATATCTGATACACAAATTAAAAATAGACGTTCTTTTCAAGCCTTCCATTTATATGGAACTTTTATCCGGCAGGATTAACGGTACGAATTCGTATCAATTCTTAAGCACCTTCGCCGGGGAAAAACGTGATGTGGAGGAATTGTTAATAAAAAGCTTAGATATTGTCGGCAGCATCATTCTGTTACTTGTTTTTACTCCCTTGATTCTCCTGATATCACTGTTGATTAAAATTTCTTCCCCCGGCTCCGTTTTTTACAGACAAAAAAGAGTAGGTAAGGACGGCAAAATATTTACCTTGTATAAATTCAGGACTATGGTCAAAGATGCGGAAAAGGAAATTGGTCCCGTCCTGGCAAAACGAGACGACCCACGAGTGACAAAAATCGGGAAGATTCTGCGAAAAATCCGTATCGACGAGCTTCCCCAGTTCCTCAATGTCCTGAAAGGGGACATGAGCCTGGTAGGGCCGAGACCGGAAAGGCCGCACTTTGTCAAGCAGCACAAAGCTCTGCACGAATTGCGACTGGTGGTCAAGCCGGGCTTAACTGGCCTCGCTCAAATCCGCAGCTTCTATGATTTGAAACCCCGGCATAAAATCAAATACGACTACCTCTACATCCAGAAAAGATCGCTGCTTCTGAATATGTACATACTGCTGCTGACCATTCCCACCATTTTTTCAAAAAAAGGCTGGTAGATTTCCTGACTACATCATTCGGTAAATCAGCAGTTTCTTTCCACTTTTTTTCCGATTGTTCACACTGACCGAATATTCTTCCTGACCGACTCTGTCGGAATCTGCCCCCCTTTCCCCACCTTCCACAATCTTTACAAGATACTCGGCCCCTTCAGGCACTTTCGTTGCATACTTAAGGCCTTTCCGCTCCGCATAAAAACTTATACGCAAGTCCGGTACAGCGATGATATCCTCTGTGCCGGTATTTTCCCTGAGCCACTTCGCTACAGCCCTGTATCCCGGCTTGTCGGCACCTGAGGGCCTGAGCAGCTTAGGCATGCAAACAGCCGCACCTATCATCAACAGGATAAAAAATAACTGCTGAGACTGTCGGTTTGTCTGCGCTTGGCCCCGGCGGAATTTCTCCTCAAACCAGCGTGCCATTATCTCCAGGCCTTCCGGAACATATAAAATCAGGAACACAACTAAAGGCAAACTGTGCCGCCTGCTTATATATCCCCAGTCATAATAAAGCAGGAGCAGCATAATGACATTAAAAAAGACAAAGGCGGGCATAAAGAATCTCTCTATATCCGTTACCTCTGATTTCCTGCGAAAATGCGAATAAAAACCGATTACCAAAGGCAGCATAAAGTAGTACATTAGATTATCGCTGAGCTCGCCGACAAGTCTTCCTGCCGCCTTCAATAATTCCGCCGGCCAAGCGGACGCTGCATATACCTTTTTATCACATGTTGTCTCTGGTATCAGGATATCATCCGAATTCTCCGGAGCGGAAGAGCTGAAAAGTTGCTCTACTTTTTCCGGAAGAACATTTCCTTTGACTATTACATAGGGGACAACGGGAATCGAAAAACCAATCAGAAGAACAAGCAACACATAAAACAATGTTCTTCTGCTAACATCATTCTTCGGGAAAAGAAGCCTTACTACAATCCACAAAGTTCCATAGAATACCAATTGCGCGCATTCCGGCCGTATCATATGCCCGAAGCCGGAAACCAAACCGGCCGCTCCGAACTTCCAATACTTAGTTTTTTTCGCGCCCTCGAGTAAAAGGAAAAATCCCGCCGTTAAGAACATTATGTGCGGCCAATCCCGCAACACGTCACTTCCGAATTCCGCCGGATAAGGCAGTATTATCAGGATAAGAACCGCCCAGAAACTCCTCCCGCTCCCAACGAAAGATTTGCCTATGTAATATAACAGGATAAGTGTAATTATCCTGCATATCAATGTCACGCTCTGGGCCGTATATATCCATTTAAATACCGTCGAGCCGTCGCTGAACAATGTAACAAATTTATGGGCGACAAATATCAGAAATGGGTAACCGAAAGGAAAAGCAATCCCTTTGATGATATCGACAGGCCTGCTTGAAAAGTCCTGTGCGTTTTGAATATAAATTACGCCGTCCTTGGAGATTAGAACGGTCGTTGCTATCAGGTATATGCCGATAGCAAGAGCTATTAACAGTAAGATTAATACATGCGAAAAATCATGTTTTTCAACAAAAAGATCCCGTGCCATTCTGATATGCGTAAAAAATCCCGTCAAATTCTATTAAAACCTTTATCCATTTAAAACATATACACCCATATAGCAACCTAAAGTAAAGTCATTATATTGGAACCATCGAACATATCTACCGAAAAATGAACTCGACGGTTAAAACTCTCTCATCAGGATTCTCATAATTTTAGTAATCCGCCCGTTACATAAGGTACGTCTTCCTGTATAATAAAAGAAAGAGAATTCACTACACTATAAAATCAGGAGCTCTCAGGATAACTCTATGGCCAAATCATGGCGACACAGGATAACTATAATCTTACTGACATTATACTGGCTCACGCTCATCATTCTCGCTCATATTCCTATGCCTCAATATGTTCGAAAGGCCGGCGTCTCGGACAAAAGCCTCCACTTTCTGGCATATCTTATTCTGACATTCCTGCTTTGGTTCGCAATCAGACCCGATGAAAAAGTGAGCTGGAGGAAATCCGCTGTCTGGTGGGTATTTATCATAGTGACAGGATATGGGGCTGTCGATGAAGTCGTTCAGAGCCTGGTGGGACGTACCTGTGATGCAATCGATATCGTAGCGAACATAACAGGCATATTAACAGGTTTGCTCCTTTTTTCCTTTCTTACTTTCTGGCCCGCCGTCCTTTTTGTAACAGGTATTGTCATATTCGGTATTACGAATCTCCTGCGGGTAAATTTAGCCGAGCTGCTGCCTGTTACAAACACAATATTTCATCTCTTTGCATACGCATTCTTTTCTGCGCTATGGCTTTACAACATGCATCTTTATACGAATCAAAAATCCACCGGCATAAAATGGCTCATAAAAGCATTAGCGATACCGTTGGGCCTGCTGATAACTGTAAAAATATTTTCGGCAATCATTGGCAGACATTTTACGGCCCCGGATACAATCGCTTCACTCGGAGCTATCGTAACGGTTGTTGCCGCAGTTTACCTTTGGAGTTCATATAATAAACCAGATTTGCGTAACAGGAATTTATAGACTGAGTCTGGTAAACATCTCCGTTTTTCTAATCCCGGCGTTCTTTGAAAGGTCTGTAAAGGGGATCGCCTATCAGGATTAATCGCCATGAATTGAACGGTTTCGTACGGCAGTACGCCTCGACGAGACATTTGCCGTTATAAAGCTCCTCGAAAAATTCTCTCGGCTGAGGAAACGAATGAAGATATGGCTCGGCCACCGCTCCCAGCGTCGCCGTTATACCGTCAACGAGCATAGCCGGGCACCAATGACTGTTGTTTGGGTCGCGAAGACCAACCGCTTCGAAACTCGCAATATGAAAACCGACCGCACCATCCACAAAATCAAAGGCATCGATATATTTTTTCACACTGTACCAGCCGCAGTAAACAGCCGTCCGGGGGCAGGCACCGGGAAGAAAAAGAGCAGCCGTTTCATCCAGCTCAACCGAGAGGTCCGTGCGTAATTTAGTAAGATATGCCAAATCGCGCAGAGACTGGTCATACGTTCCAAATTGATCTTTTCTAAATATTCCTCTCGAATCAAAATACGCAGCGCCCTCGAGACCCGCTTGTTCGGCCAAAATCGCTTTATCCACAAGCCCTTTGATTATATCTTCACCCGGCCCGTCGAGCCGGCTGACCATCAGCGTTCCGAGACCGACAGCCAATAGCTCATCCTGATTTTGAGAATTTTTTGAGCTCGACCGGAGCATGTTAACCTGCCAGCGATACAGCTCATAATTTCTAAACATAACCATCGACAGCTCACTATCAACCGAAGCGCTCGTTTCCTTGCCTTCGATAATGTCGATATATAATCGAAGCCTTGTATTATTTTTTTCGATTCTTTTCTTTTCAGGTGCGATTCTTTTAAGATCGGCGATATTATCCTGCTCTAACTGTTCTATCCGGCTTTTCCCCTGCTCGATAAGCTCTCTTAGCTGCTTTAGCTCGTTTTCCCGGCCCGGTAATTGTCCGCGTTTTCCTACAACGATCGGCACGCCGTACGTTGTCAAAAGGCATTTTATCTTACCGGCAAATTTTAAATCGGTTAATCTGGCACGAAGCGGCTCCGCAAGTTTACTGTCATAATCGTCCCTGCTGATGGCCGTCTCGGCGGATGTCCCTAACGGCAGGGTGACAATATTATCCGCCGGAACCCCCCGCTTTTGACAATAGTACCTGGCAATCCGCACCGAAGCATCGATCTCGCTGTTAGCGACGACAAGAATCTCCTGAGGCTCTAATGCGGGGCTTATCTCACAGAATATGAATACAAGCAGAATTATCACTTTAGCTCTGACAGGCATTATCCACAAATCCCAAACATGCTCCAAGGTAAAACCCGCAAGACAGACCAAAGGCCGACATCCAACGGGGTGAACTGCCATAGTAGAAATTGGATTTTATTCAGGCCCGTACGACCTGTACGGCAAATCTATCGGATAATCTTCTATCATTTCGGCATAATCATCGAGCCAGTAAGCATTCGGATTGCTCGAAAGAACAAGGAAACGGCCGCTTTCGAGGTCGTTGGCGGCCCGGTGGTATTTCAAATATACAAAATCTTCCGTCTTACCAATTATTTCAATCTTACCGGTCGAGTGTGACATCACGTATCGAACACGCTTCGCCAGACCGGAAACAAGCGATTTCGCCTGCTCGACAATCTCATATCCCTGTTCAATCGGAATCGTGAACGCTTTATTACCAAGTGCCGGACGACACTGAAAGATATAATACGGAACCGCCCCGATAAAAGAAAGGTTTGCGAGCAGCTCGGCCAAAACTTCCGGGTCGGAATTGACTCCATTTATCAGCGGCATTTGATTGGCTACTATAGCACCGGTTCTCTGGAGAATATTCACCGCCCTTACCGCCGCATTGGTCAACTCACGCGGATGAACAAAATGCGTCATTATATATATTTTCTTCCGATCGGTACTATATTTCTCTATCATCTCCGGCAAAGCCGGCTCATCAATAATACGATACGGATTGAACGCCGGGACTTTTGTCCCGATTCGAATGATCCTGACGTGTTCGATCGCAGTCAGTTCCCGAATAATATCCTCCAGTTTCGCCGGACTAAGGGTAAGAGGGTCGCCTCCTGTCAGAAGAACATTGGTAATCTCGGGATGTTGCCGGATATATCCGAACGCAGCCTGCGGGTCCCGAAGATATTCGTCCTGATTATCTATGAAAAGACGCTTGCGAAAACAGTAGCGACAAATCCCCTCACAAACATTACTTACCAGCATTAATACGGTAGAGTTATATTTATGCTCGAGGCCCGGCATTACGCTATATGTCTGTTCGTTCGACGGATCGAGCCGGCCCCATTCGTCAAGCTCGCAGAGGTCTGGGATGATAATCCTGCGGATCGGGTCATCGGGGTCGTCCCAGTCGATAAGCGACAAATAATACTCGTTGCAGCGAAAATCGAACTTCTCCGTCACCGATATCAACCTGTCTTTTTCGGCCTCGCTTAAAAATTCCAACTGGTCTATTTGTGTCAGATATTTCATTCCTGTCTCATATTGTTTATTCATCAAAATTACCTCGGGAACACCATACAGCGAAACTACTCGTATGGTTCCCATCTGGTTCGATTTCTAAAACAGAGTCCCGTTCTCTCAAGACTTGGCACCACGGGTATATTCACTCTGGGAGTATCTCTTTTCGTAGATGCCCTTCCGTCCAAATACATGGAAAACCGTTGCCATTGCTATCCTTATATCGGCCAAAAAACCCATCGTTTCCACATACTTAACGTCTAATTCCAGCTTTTCTTCCTGGGTCAGGGCCGCCCTGCCGCGGATTTGAGCTAATCCTGTCAGACCTGGCCTGACTAACAGCCGTTTTTTTTGCCGTTCGTTCCATTCCGGAATTTGCGAAATATATAACGGCCGAGGTCCGATAAGGCTCATATCGCCGCGAAGAACATTATAAAATTGCGGCAGCTCGTCGAGCGAATATTCCCGCAGGAATCTTCCGACTTTTGTCAGCCGCTCGTCTGAGCCGGATTTTGGACTGGGTCCGAACGGCTCGACATCGGCCTTCATGGTCCGGAACTTATAAAACACAAACGGCCGTCCCCCTTTGCCCGCCCTTTCCTGCCTGAAAATAACCGGCCCTTTACTGCCTGACTTTATCGCAAACGCAATCACAGCCAAAACAGGAGATAGTATTATCAGCGCTAACAAAGAGATTGCAAAATCAGTCCCGCGTTTGAAGATTTCGTATAACTTCATGGATTTAAGTTTATCCGAGAAAAGACTTTGTGTCAATATCCAAATCTGCCCCCCCCGCCATCTCTTTAATCCCTCTTATCCACCCCAAAATTGTAGGGTGGCGGCCCCATTCGGCCCGAGCTCATGGTCGAGGACTGCCCCACCAGAATCAAAACGCGTAGGGTGCAATGATTTCGCACCAATTTGATTAATTAAGCGTGGTGTCAAGAAAAGAATCAGTGGATGGACCTAGTTTCATCATGTCATTGGTATTTTTCTTAAAATATTTTTAAGAATCAAAAAGTTCTTTTTCCTACTAATCGAGCTTTTGTTTTTTCATCTGCCCCACACTTTCCAAATATAGCTATTTGGATGTGGAGTATACTCACTTTTTGAGTTGAGTTTCTGATCGGCTCCGTCCGCCTTGCATATCTTTTGGCTTAGGCTTAGATTCTTCAAGTTGTCTTGTTTTGAGAGCATCCAATATAATTGCTTTAACCTTTTCATATTCAACATTTTTTTGAAGATCTTGTTGTAATGCTTCAGTTTCTAACTTTTTAGAATCAAACGATGGGCCTGAATATAACAAGAGCAGATGTTTCTGAAGTATAGGCAATTCCTCTTTCTTAAGGCGTCTCAATAAGCGTTGTCTGCTATGCTGTTCTTGTTTCCGACGATATTCTTCTATCGCGGCCTCATATTCTGCACGAAGCTTGGGATCTTTTATATTCTCAGGTGACATTCCACTCCCAAATCTTTCAACTCCAGCGGGCGGTCTCGGCATAACTAGTGATGGATCATTCGGATCCCAACTTGGATCGATAGACCTCTCAAGGCGATCCCAAACACGGAAGTAAAATTTTGCCTCCTTGCTCCTATCATTTGCCCAGTCATCCTTATCAGCCAAACTTTGGAGATACTTATCTGTCGATAGTGGACCTTGACGAACGTACATTAGTAGCTCGAACTCAACTTCAATGGGGATCCTATTATCCTCCTCAAGCCCATTTGATTTATCAAGTGCCAATAAGGCGTATTGTCTCGCAAGTTCGTATTGTCTTTCGCTCTTGAAGTTGAAAGAACTGAGGGTGCCGCAGACTTGTAGCATCATATATCCGTAATATTTCTTATCTATTGGGA